>Ga0208180_1000630_pt1 | contig 28140 bp, 22 predicted proteins | sample MalvireepMed_s16_FD_184241 | JGI IMG/M metagenome (GOLD analysis project Ga0208180, IMG submission 184241) | Marine viral communities from the Global Malaspina Expedition - Malaspina viral metaG DeepMed_s16 (SPAdes) (version 2) | ecosystem: Environmental > Aquatic > Marine > Oceanic | place...
CTACCACAATGCCTTCGTGGGTGGGGCGGTGTTCAGTCTCCATCTCAAGGCGTTGGCAGTCGATTTGTCGATAGTGGGACAGGATAAGAAGTTGATAAAACAGATTGCCAAGGAAGAGGACTTTACTGGTTTTGGGTACTACAGGACGTTTCTACATGTTGACTTAGGTAGAAAGCGAGAGTGGGGGAAGTGGGATGCTTGAATTATTAGGAACGGTTTTAACTGGCGGTGCAACAGGGATTGTAGGTTCAATCATAGGAAAGGCGTTTTCTTTCCTCGACTACTGGGTTGAGGAAAAGAAGGCTGACCATGAGCATGAACGAACAATTGCGCTTCTTGAGTTACAGAATAAGTTCGGCGCGGAGGAGAGTGAGAGAGAAATGGCAATCGCGCAATCTAAGATTGATGCTGACTCCCGCATGGCATCCTACAACCACGACAGCATGGCTGGTACAGGTTCTCTCTGGGTCGTTGACTTGCTACGTCTTGTGCGTCCTGTGCTTACTTTTAGTCTCATTGTTTTAGTGGGGATGCTTTATTTCTCTTCTGATGCAGGGGGTAAGGCTACCATTGAAGCTTCTGTGATATTCATGTGCTCGTCAGCCGTTTTATGGTGGTTTGGCGACAGAGCCCTCAGGAAGAAAACATAGGAGATTACTATGACTTGGAAAACAATTAGATCGAATCTCAAGTTTGTTATCAACAACAAGCCAGTTATAGCGGGAATCCTGCTTGGTGTAGGCTTCGTTGTTGGGTATTACGTTAAGTTGCTGGCTTGTTCTTAAGGTTTACGAAATTGGGGTAACGTCGTGGCCGCGGTTAAGCTACAAAAGTTTCTAGGTGCTGCTCCCAAGGTCTCTGATGAGCTCTTGCCGGACGGTGCTGCCCAGACCGCGAACAATGTACAACTATATTCTGGTGACCTCTTACCTTACCCCGAAGCCTTTGCTTCCGATAACATCCCCCGTATCGGGACAATTAAAACCATCTTCGGTATCCGCAACCCGAGTACTAATGCGTTAGAGTGGCTGTCGTGGCTAAACGATGTAGATATCGTAACTATCTCCGACTCGAATGATGATGAGCTGCGGTTCTATTACACTGGTGATGGGGTACCTAAGGTCACGACTCATGCTCTGGCTACTAACGGGTCCGAGCCTTACCCGGTGAGCAGCGGGTACTATGATCTCGGTCTACCTCTTCCGACTACAACGGCCACAGCTACTGCCGTGGCGTTTACGTCGGCTACTTCGGCTAAGTTTGAACGTGACTCTGGTAATACCGCGATCATCACAACGGCTGCGGCGCATGGGTTCAGGTCTGGACAAATTGTTACAGTACGTAATTTTTCGACGTCGCCTTCAGATGAACTCAATGTGACCAACACCCGGATCACTGTAACAAGTACCACTACGTTTGAGTATTTCAACGCGGGGGCCACTGTTGCTGAAACATCTAATACCGAAGCTACGATTGATTTGGCTGGTGGTACAATAACACGCGATTATGTCTATACCTGGTACACCCCATGGGATGAGGAATCTATCGCTGCTGCTCCTTCGGATACATTGTTTATAAAGGAAGGGCAGAGCGTAGTTCTTACGGCCCTCCCAACTGCGGCCCCCGTTGGGGATAACTTTATAACTGCTATGCGGCTTTATCGTACTCTGACCTCGTCGTCTGGTACTGAGTTCTTCCGGCTGTCTACTTTGTATTTCCCCGCAGCGACAACTAGGGTTTCCCTCACATCCAATGTAGCGACTGTGACTATGGCTGTTGAGCACTCACTTATTGTGGGTGACAGGTTTAAGTTATCGGGGTGCACGGATAGTGTTTTTAATATCATTGACGGTATCGTCACGGTGGTCGTTAGTGACACTAAATTCAGTTATGCCGTGACTAACGCCAATATAACTGAGAAAGCCGATACCACGGGTAAACTTTATCATGATGCGTCCGAGGTACCGGCTGATGACCCGCCTATGTACTGGGGAGATGTTATTGCAACATCTGTAAGAGTGCGTACTTCTAACGTATCTACCATGACGACGGCGGTAAATCATGATCTGCTTTCTAATCAGGTCGTTGCTATCGCAGGAATGACTGATACGTCGTTTAATGAAACCGCCGTTGCCGTTACCGTCACAGGGGCTACTACATTCACTTACCCCAATACGGGCAGTAACGCGGTAAGTGCGTCCGATACTGGTGGTACTGTTACCAATTACAGTTTCCTCGACAACTTCGATTTCTTGAACCTCGTTGATCTACTTGTCACTGATGAATATGCCGCGCCCAACTCGGCCATGGCGGGGATTGTGGAGTTACAGAATAACCTTATCGCGGGGTTTTTCGGTAACCAATTAGCCTTTGCCGAGCCCGGTAAGCCATGGGCATGGCCTGTGAAGTACCGGCGTACCTTCGAGTATGATATTGTAGCCTTGGTTGCTGTTGGTGGGTTCCTCCTAGTCCTTACCGAGGAATTTGCTTACCGCGTATCCGGATCAGACCCAGCCACGTTGGCCGTAGCTCGTATTGATAACCCATATCCCTGCTTATCCAAGAGGTCCGTGGTCAATATGGGTTATGGTGCGGTGTTCGCCACTTATGGTGGGCTCGCACTCTGGGCTCCTGCTACAGGTATGACTTTCGTGACTGAGTTTGTCCATGAGTTCGATACGTTTGACAGCACCCTCGACCCCAGCACGGTGGTTGGGCACTTCTTCAATGATAAATACTACGCATCATATGACACCGGGGCGTTCATCTTCGAGCGTGATGTGAAGATTGGTGGATTTTACGTTACTACTGGGCACAAGTTTAACAGCGCGTGGACTGATCCCAGCACGGGTATCATGTATACGTCGTCTGATACTCTTGGGAATATCAATCAGTGGGGGAACGACGCTAATATCTTAGGCCCGTACGAGTGGAAATCTAAAGTTATTGTTACGAAGGACTACATCAACGTAGGTGCGGCACGGGTTGTCGCGGATTACACAATAACTGCTGAAGACTCCGCAGCTTACACGGCCTATAACTTGGCGGTTGCTGCGTATAATACGGCTGTATGGGCTGATAGCGGGCAGTTAGGTAGTATTAATGGGCCGACTGACTATGTCGGTAGTGATGGTGTGACGGTCAATAATTTTGCTTCATTTAATACTGGTATAGTAAATGGGCCGGGAACACCACTTGGTTTAGTCCGATCACAACGTACTGCACCTTCTGCGTACATATTAATTTTTAAATTATCACAAAATAAAACACTAGTGTTCACTAAAGCTGTTGCGGATAGCGAGATTTTCCGTTGCCCTGTTGGGTATAAATCCGATACATTCGAGGTATCCGTTTCTGGCGTTGGCCGTACCCGGTCTATACATATCGGTGAGACGCCAGATGGATTAAGGGCGGCATAATGGCACGTTTTGTAGCAACTCCTCAGGTCCCTACTACTGGTGTTCCTGAGATACAGGCTAATCTTTTTAGCGCGCTGAAAGAGAACGTAGAACTTTTAACCGCAACGCGAGGAGAATCTGATCTTATAAGCAAAGCGTTAATTCGTGGTGATGTGACAGTTAAACAGGTAGGAACGCAGGATATGGTTTCCGTTCAAAACATTAGCCCAGATGGATTCACTGGTCCCCATGTAGATGCTAACCAGATAGCTAGTTTAGCTGCTTTTCGTGCGCTGCAACAAGATGTGCAGGCACTTGCGGATGACTTATTTCGTACAAGGCAAGCCCTTGATCTGTTAATTGCGAATTTTGGAGGACGCTAATATGGTTGATGATAACGATTTTGACATTACAGAACTTGTTGAGATAGCGACGAACCCAGCTTATGATTATCCTGAGCCTGGTATCTCTGCTCCAGACGTAGCATCAAGTGAACCCGTGTTTCAACCGCAATTTCAACAGGGCGGCATGGTTCAAGGACAGCAACAACCGTTACCCCCGCAGGCTGCAGGGGTTAATCCTGCTGGGAATGATACCCCCATCCCTGCGCAGCAACTGGATGCCGAGGCTCAACGTGTTATTAGTCAGGCCCCAGAGCAGTTTCTTGAGCTTAAGCAAGCAGTCGAGCAGGCTGTGGCTAATGGCGAGATTACCATGGAGGAGCTTAATCTGGCAGGGCAGTTGGCTACCGCAGCCGCTCAGAACCCCCAACTTTGGCCACAACTCCGCCAATTTGCTATCCAGAAGGGACTTGCTGAAGAGAATGAGTTACCACAGGAATACGACCAAGGGTTAGTTTTTGCCTTGATCCTCGCTACAAAGGCCATACAGGGCGGTGGGCCGCAGGCACAGGGTCAACCCCCACAAGCAGTCGGAGGTGCGCCTCAGACGCAAGGACAGGTCCCTCAGGCCGCTCTTAGGACAGGAGGGGAAGTACCTAGTAGCCGTAATCAGGACGGCAGTGTAGCGATTACCGCTCATGACGGCGAGTTTGTGATACCAGAACGTGTTGTGCGGGAGAAAGGCACAGATTTCTTTAACAAAATGATCGAGCCAAAAGATGCCAAAACCGCTTAAGCTTGTAGAACCTGTTGAGAAGCCTGATCCTATCAAGGATTACGAGCCCCTGTTTCTGTCTTCCACAAGCATACTCGATATTTATTGGGGGCAGACATGTGAGGCGTTGGCTTCGTGTCTTGCTGACGACATGTATGGCGAGATGACGCTTGACGATATTTACAACCGTATCAAGGCGGGGCAGATGTATTGCCTTGTTTTTAAGAATGATGAAGGTGAGTTACCTGATGTAGTTCTTGCGATGATCTTGGAACTCATAATATACCCACGACTTACCGTACTGAATATCACTGCAATTGGTGGGCGGGAGCTTAGTTTAATGAGAGATAAGTTTTGGAAACACATTTGCAGTTGGGCGTATATGAATGGTGTTCGGCATATACAGGCATCTGTAACCCCCGCTATGGCTCGTATGCTTAAGTCATATGGGTTCAAACCAATTCACCAGACTCTCAGGATGAATCTGACGGAGATGTAATATGATCTATGTACCCCCCTTACATGCGGAGTTAATGAGCACTACCGCGCTGACACCTACTCACCATAAAAGTGCGGTCCGTACTGTTGCTACTATTGCAGTTGCTATAGCTATTCCGGCTGTTGCTCCTAGTATTGCTACTTCTATTGGGCTATCAACCGCTCTCGGCGGTGGCGTTCTCGGTAGCACTCTCGGTAGCGCTGTTGTTGGTACTGCTCTCGGTGCGCTCGCTGCTAAAGTCACAGGGCAACCCGTCTTGCAAGGTGCTCTCGGCGGGGCTTTCGTTGGCGGTGTTGGGGGGTTTGCGGACGCTGGCGGGTTTAGCGGACTATTTGGTGGCCCCCCAACCGGCGCGGCGGCAGTCTCGCCCTTACCTAATATACCAACTGCCCAGCTTGCAGGTGCTCCTATTACTACAGGCCAGGGACTGATTTCGGGGGGTCAGGGGTTTGCTGGTCTTGGTGTATCACCGGGTGCTGTTGGTGCTGCGGCCCCTGGCGGGTTTACTCTAGGTGCTGCGCCTTCTACTACTTTTAATCCAATCACTGAATCCTTTGTGTACAATCCTGGTGGAGGAGGGGGTTCTCCAGTTGCTCCACTTGGGAGTACTCTAGGGGGCGGCGGCGGACCAGAAGTCATTCAGGCTAGCTTCCCCACGGTGCGGCCGCCTATTGGTGGTGTACCCCAACCAGGTGTAAGTAGCGGGATTAACCTAGGGGGAGGGGGTACGAGTGCTCCCAGGCCAGGGTATTGGAGTGATCCCATTGGGCAATTGAGAAGTGCTGCCCAGACCGCCGCTCCTGCATCTGGGGCTGTAAGGCCATTGGTTGCTCCTGGAGCCCCTGGTGGGTTCCAGTTATCTCCTGTGCTTAACGCGGCAGGCACACAGATTGCACCTCCGCCTCAAACTAGCTTCTTAGCTGACTTAGGAAAGAATGTAACCGCTGGTGTCAAGAAAGCGTTTGATCCCGCGAACCTCGCACAAAAAGGTGTTGAGGCCGCTGGTCAGCTTGGCCTTAGCAAGGCAGCCGAGTATTTTGCTGATGATGTGCCTGAGGAAATGTCCCCTGACGAGGAAGCGTTTCTTAGGCAGCAGCGTGCGCAGCAAGGTAGGTTACTGGGAGAGCAGGAGAAGATTGCTCTTCAGCTTGCAAACGAGGCTCGTAGCGTTCCTGTGAGTGGGCAAGCTGAGTCCAACAGAGCAAAAATTGCTGCTGCTCGCGCCGGGCAGACGTATATTCGTCAGGGTTCGCAAGCACCTGCCGCAGTAGCCGCCAGACGGCGGCAAGTTGCTCTTGCTGCTGCTAGGCGCGGTGGGACGGCACAGATACAAGGGAGAACGGGTGGTCTGGCAAGGAGAGCCGACTTCCTCACTGCGGCTGCCGGTACTCTCCCCACCGGACAAGAATTAGCCTCAGGCGCAGCGGCTGATCTCGCGGCTGCAGATAAGGCCTTCCTACGCCGGGAGAAGGCACTACAAGAACAACGGCAAAACTTTGCTGCTGTCTTCGGTGGTCTATTACCCGCTGGTGAAGACACAGACGAAGAGATTGAGGAAGCGCAAGCTAGGAGAACGTAATGGCTTTTGTATTCGGTAGCGAAGACTTCCGGCGGATCAGTGAAGACCGGCGATTACGTGAGGCAGCAACTGACCGCATCAATACCCGTAAACGTGCCCTGCTGGATGAACAGCAGCGTTCCCGGGCACCGGTTGTTCCTACTGGGCGTAAGGAAGAACTGATCTTCAATCAGGTTGGGCCGACTGCTGCTGAACAAGAAGCTGCAGCGCGACAAGAAGCTCTTCAGCGGCAGCAGGCTCTTGAGCTTGGAGCCTTTGGCCCCGTAGACGATAGCGGTGATCGTCCGGGTACGGATCGTGGGCCTACTTCTCCTTATGTTGGGGTTACTCCACAGCCGCCATCGCGTGTTGGTACACGGCAGACACCGGGTATCACGCAGAGAGCTGAATTAGTAGACCCTGATATTAGTCGCTTTATGCAATTCTTTAGCCCGAGTGGTGGAATCTATCAGTTTCAGAGCCGCTTAAATAAGGTTGAGCAACAGTTATTAGAAGACACAGGTGGTCTCTCTTCGGTAGGGATAGGACTTTTTGGTAGGAAACCAGCGCGTGAGGCGTTAGCTGAGCGCCAGAAGATTTTGCAGTTCTTTAGGCAGAACAAGGATTTCTTCCGGGCTAATCCAAATGAGATTATTGCACTCGAAGCTAATCCTACTGAATATATTAAATCACGTATGACCGGTGGTCTAACTCCTGCTGCTCCTGCTCCCGCTGCTCCCGCTCCTGGTGTCGTCACTACTACTGCTCCTCCTCCCACTGCTGCCCCTGTTCTCTCCGCAGCAGATCGCGCTATGAAGCATGACGCCATTACATACCTAGAAAGCACGAACGGTACGAATATCCCCAAGTGGACTAAGAAGCAGACTTCTTCGGGTGTATACGGGGCAACCGATGGCACTGCTACGGGCCACGGTATCCAAGGTGTGTATGTTGCTAAGTTACAGGGGCTCACTCCTGGTTCCCCCGAGTTTAACGCCGAGAAGGACAAAGCGGCTGCGAGCCTGTTCGACCATTATTTAGGTTTGTACCCCACTGATCCTGCGCGTGTGGCTATGTCGTATCGCTTCGGTAAATCTGCTGGTTTGCCTAAGAATTGGGATGGCTCTGACGCGGGTATAAGAGCCCGCGCTAAAAGAGTTAAGGGTGTAGACCCTGATAAGGCCGTTAACTATGTACAGACGTATGTACAGAGACAGTCAGGTGGGGTTGCTACCGCTCCTGCTCCCACTGCTGCTCCCACTGCTGCTCCCACTGCTGCTCCCACTGCTGCTCCCGTTAGCGCGGCTGTACCCGTTACCCGGACAATTATAGCAAATAACAAGAATAATCCCATTGAGGCTAAGGATCAGCCTATACCCACGAAGGGTGCGAGCCTAGCTAAGCAGCTTGCTACCAAGGCTCCATCTAAGGTTAAAGACTTACCATTCAATATGCCGTTCAATTTCCGTGCAGCGGAGCTCAATACTCTCCTAGCGACAAGGGAGCACCTGAGACGTACTGCGTATATTACCGGCGGTAGCCCAGCCAGTGCGGCGTACATCCAAGCTCGGGCTGACCTTACTATGAACAAAGATGCCATTGAGCATACATCTAGGATGCAAGCTCTCTTTATGATGCAGACTCATAACGACCCCCGTATGTGGAATGAGTTAGCTGCTAGGGAGTTCCCGGGGCGGAATGTTCGCATCAGCCCTAACTCTGACGGCACGTTCCGTGTCGAAGGTGATGGTAAGATCATTGGTGATCGTGTCAATAAAGTGAAACTCATCACGGGTTTGCGTACGAGTTACTCCCAAGCATTCCACAAGAGACTTGAAGACGCTAAGGTCGCGGCGATTACGAAACGCGATGAAAAAATGGCAGAAGCGCAAATATTGATACTCGGAGAGACGTTGAAGGGTATGAATGAGGTGCGCAAGCAGCAGCTTATCCTCCAAGGTAAGATGTTCACAGACGACCAGGGCAATACAATCGGTTTCGATGAGAATAATAATCGGGTTCTGCTTGAGATAAGCGAAGGTAAAGGGTTGGGCGAAGACAGTGAACCTATAACCACGATTAGGGAAAGGCGTGTTATTAAAACGGACCCGAAAGGGCTAACTACTTCTGATGCGGCAAAGGCAGCGGGGGTCAATTCCCTGCTCGGTTCATTCTTCGATAGCTTTATCCCAAAATAAATGGTTGAATTTAGTATATCAGAGGGATCGTTTAACCCTGTCGCTGCAACCGAGGATACTCGTAGCTTCGGTGATGTGTCGGCTGGGTTACTTCCCCCTGCGCCTAAAGGACCTGAAATACCACCTGTTGGGTTCGACGAGATTACCAACACGGTCTTCGTCAATGGGTTTAAGTTTGACGCCGCTGACCATGACTCAGCGTTGAGGTCGAAGGAAGCTATGTCTGGGCCACTGGTGCCTATGCCCCAGAACTACCGTCCTGTGGATGTGGAGGAGTTCGGTAAGTATATCAATCGTATCCAAGACCCATCTATCGGGCGCATCATCAAGAAGAACTTCGGCATAGGTGTCGATAATCTTCAGTTACTAGGTGGACGCGGGTTGCAGTATCTTGACCCTGCTCTGCCCTTTGATGCCAACAAAGCTGGTCAGAAGATTGTTGATGAGCAGATCGAAGACCTTCGTTTTACCCAGCCCTACCAACGGCTGTTCACCGACATCGACTCAGCCGGTGGTGCCGTCGAGTGGTTCATAGCTAACCTAGCGCAGCAAGGCCCTATGCTTATCGAGTCTGCACTGTCGGCTATAGCTGGCGGTATTGTTGGTGGTCTCGTAGGTGGCGGGCCTAATCCTTTCACTGCTGTAGGTGGCGCGTTCTTAGCCCTCAGTGGTAAGGCTGCTGTTAAGAAAGCAGTTATTGAGGCTGCTAAGAAACACGCTGCTGGAGAAACGCTGGACATAGCAGAGGAGAAGTTACTTCGTGAAGTAGCTAGTGGTGCCGTTGCCAGAGAACTTAAAACCAATGCCAAGAAGATATCTCCTGTCATCCTTAGTAAAGAAGGCGTTATTAAAGATTTTCTCGGTGAGGCAGGTCTTGTTCGCGGTAGTGCAGAGGCACTTAAGCGCGGTAAGCTGCAGGCTAGGATAGGCGGCGCTATAATAGGACGTTACGTTAACAGTGTAGGTATTGGTGTCTCTGATATATACGGCGAGCAGATAGAATCCGGTACGGAAAATCGTGGTAGAGCTTTTTTGTTAGCCATCCCTTACGGATTAGCTGAATCTATACCTGAATTGCTAGGTCTCGGATTCTTTATTAGGGGTGGTAAAAGCTTAGCGACAAGTGTCTCCAAGGCTGGCCGCAGGACCAAGTTCAAAGCCGCTAAAGCCGCTGGTGTTCGGGCACTCAAGCGTACCGGACGCGCAGCGGCTGGAGGCGGTATTGCTGCATTTGGCGAGGGTACTACTGAAGCTTTCCAAGAGGCTCTTCTTCTTAGTCAGAACCCTGAGGTTGACGCTGGGTCAGCGGAAGGTATTAACCGCCTTATCAATTCCTTCGCCGCTGGTGCGGGTGTAGGCGGTGCCATAGGTGTGGTTGGTGGGGCTGTTAGAGGTAGAGGAGCCCTTGAAGGTGATAACAAGGATATCCTTAATCCTGATGTGAGGATTGGTCCTGCGCTACTTGAAGGCCCGGACACGCCATTACAACTCGAAGACCGACGACCTCCTTCTGAGCCTATATTACAAGGGGGGCCGGTAGCACCTGTTGAACCTGCTGCACCTGCTGCACCTCCGGCTCCTGTGCCCCCTGCTCCTACACCTATCACGCCTACTGCACCTGATGTAGACGTAGATTTCCTACCGGGAGCAGGTCCGGTAGAGACTCAGGCATTCCTAGCTGCACAGGAACCACTTGTTAACCCCGCTATCGCTACGGCCCCTGTTACGCAACAGAGAAACCTAGTACGGGAACGGTTTGAACGAGATGCTGCTGTGGCTGCTATGCCTATCCAAGGTGAATTGCCTATTACACCTGTCGCGCAGGAGATACCTCCTATTGGCTTCCCAGCGGCTGTACCTGCGCTACAGGGACGGGTTGACCCGAGCTTCATTCCCCCTTCTCAGATCGAACTGCCGGGCGCTCAGAACCCACTACGCCCTACGGTTAGGGGAGAGGAAGCCCTCTTCGTTAATGGTCGTGCCGTTCCAGTTAGGCAGTTGCTGGAGAAGTCCGAACAGCGTAAAGAAGCACTTGAAGAACTGCATAATTGCCTATCTAAGAAAGGATAACGACATGGCTTCAATTCAACATCTCGTAGACTCTCATGCGATCACTGCTAACCAGGCTGTCGCTACGCGTGGTAAAATTCATAAACTCCCCGATAACTGCAAAGGTCTGACTGCTGAAGTCGTCTTTGTCGATGGTGGGGGTGGCGGCACGATTGATGTGTATATCCAAACCAGTATGGACAGCCTCGGTAGCACTACTGTAGGCCGCGCACCACAGGTCTGGTTCGACGTCATGGCTTTCCACTTCACCACTGCGGCGGCACGTAAAATCCTCAAGGTGCGTGAAGAGACAGCTATCGTGGCTTCTGTAACGGAGGCTGATGGAGCTTTAACCGACGACACGGCTGTCTCGGGCATCATCGGTTCACATGTCCGTGCTCGCATCGTATCAGCAGGTACAGCGTACTCCTCTGGAACCTCCATTGATGTTTATCTGAGGATCGAAGACTAAGGTAACTCGGTATGGCCAGTTGCAGTATTAAAGCTCTTAGTTCTGCAGATAAGAGAGCGTATACCGCAGTCGCAAAGCGTAAAGGGGTTACGCTTAAAGCGGCTAGGATCGCCCGTGTGGAAAAGCTATTGGATGCTGCCATTGCTGAGCATGATGCACTTATAGCTCATGTGCAGGGAGTCTACCCCGGTCTGATTAATACCGAGGGTGTGTTCTTGGAGGACCTCAGGGCACAGGAGTTTGACGCTGGACAATTAGAACTCGATTTACGGGCCCCGGTTAAGAAGAAAGCTAAGGCTAAGGAGAAGAAAGATGGTGTTCGGGGCAAAGAAAAAGAAACCAAAGCTAGGGCTGAGAAGCCAAGCCCAGCAAAAGTTCTTAAAAAGGGAAAAGCCAAAGGTTCTGAGCCAGCTCCAAAAAGAGAGGCCAAGCCCACAGTCGCTGCCGCAAAGGATAAAACAAAAGCCCCCCGCCCAAAAGCGCCCAAGGAAGAAAGTCAGCCCGCTAGAGAGAAAAAGCCGAAGCAAGCTGAGCGGGCGGAGCCAGTACCCCCTAGGGTAGATAAGGACGAGGTGTTTATAGCCACTGATGAGTGGCAGCATTTTCCTAAAGATGCTATCGCTCCTGCTGGTGTAGAATTTAGGTTAAGCTTGACTGATGAGGACCAGCGCGAGATACGTTTAATTCAGCCTGCTAAAGAAGAAGAGCCAATACCCACTAGGGTAGCACCAGCAGTAGAGGCCACAGTCTTACCGACTGCGGAGGTGACTGCTAAAGCAGCACCCGTAGAGGCTTCGTCTGAGGTAGTTGCTATGGTTGACATCATAGAAACTGCGTCAGGGCAAGAGAAGGCCGACGCCATTGCTGACCTCCTCCATGCTGCGTTGGTGGAGGATACATCGGGGGTGGTGGAGGATACCTCTGGTGCGCTTGATCTTGCTAACAGGTATGATCTGTTATGGGACCCCGCAAACAGAGAGCTTACTATAGCTTCGTTCATTGAGGTTCTGCAGACCCTGTATGCCGACAAGAAGAACGTCACCTTCAAGCATCAGCAGGCCATGTGGGACTTCGCCATTCAGCACGACATGTTCCGTGACGCTTATATCGCTGTCACCTCAGGTGGCCAAGGCATCGAGGGGTTCACACCTACTAATCCTAAAGCGACTATGATCGCCAAGCTTAGCGAAAGGGGTATCGCGGACGTTCTTATAAGTGAGGACCGCACCGCTACTGACAAACTCATTCATCTGCTTAATAAGCTGTTCGGGTATGAGGAAGACTTGCATTTCAGCGGGCATACTGTGGATGCGCTTAAGAATGCCAACAAGATGATAGATATCCACATCAAGGCAGGGGCCAACCTTTCGAAGGACTTCGTACCCGATACCAAGTTATCTGCCATGCTTAAGGACGGTAAGCTCGCATGGCTACCTTTCGAGGGGTCTAAAACACTCAAGGTTATCGCCACGCCCAAGGGCTTTAATTCTGCAGATATCATCGTTGCTGAAATGGATGGGCCCAAGGGACGTACTAAGATTTTCGACAACAGGCACAAGCCAATTACCAAGCCGTTATCGCTTGGTGTTGTGAAACCCATCGTCGCCAAGATGATGGACAAGTTCAACGCGAAGGTCCGGCCTAAGCATCGCACATACAAGAACGTCGCGGAACTACAGCGCAAAGACCCGGACATCTATCAAGAGGCTATCGACTCACGTCCTGACGGCAATCCCATACCAGCTATCGCAGCGGGCTATGCCTTTGGTAATCGCATCCTCATCTTCAGCGACAACATAGGGACCCGGCAAGAGCTGACGTTCACCGTTCTACATGAAGTTATAGGGCACTTTGGCCTCGGCTCCCTCATGCCTACTGAGGATTTCCACACCCTGTTGGATGAGATATACGAGAGCGATCCCATGATACGCCGCGAGGCCGATAAGCTCATGGGTAAGACTCCTAGCGGCCTGACACGCCGTTCGTTCCTCCAGGGGACTGCTAGTGTTGTCGGCACTGCGGCTGCTGGACCACTAGCCAAGCTCAATCCTATTGCTAAGGCTATCCTCGCAGCACGTAAGATCGGTATCGACTTCGACGCCAAGATTGATGCTGATGGAAACCTTCTTTCGTTCACACCGATAAGGCAGATACTGGATGGCTACTTCGACTACGATGCGACAAACCAAGACTATGTAAAAGAGTACCTCAACGTCGATGTTGCCTTTGATAATAAGTGGGATAATACAGCCTTCGCTAACGAGGTAGAAGCAGAAGACCACGATTGGATGCTGTATGAGGATCACCTAGAGATGTGGTCCCCTGATAGCCGTGTCTCCAAGCCCGTCGTAAACAAAGCAGAGAATGCTGCTATCGACAAAGTCTATAAAGCCATCGCCAACCAAGGGGGGTTCAAGGGGTTCACTAAATCTTGGGTAAAGATAACTGACTCCATCAAATTCTTGGACGCTATCCGTCAAGAGACAGATTTATTCTCTGAGCAACAGGAGAAGTTCAGACAAGCAGACAAACTCAAGCGTGGCAAGAAAGCTAGGACCTCTCGGACCACACAATACGGTGAAAAAACTGACATCGGCAGGCTAGAACGCTACGAAGCTATTGAGGAAGCACTGGCTGACCGTGCCGCTGAGCTGAACAATTCTATCATCCAGAAAATTTGGAACGCCATACGAGAGTTCTTCCGTATCATAGGCTTTGAGTCTAACGAGGACGCGACACGCTATTTCATTAGCCAGTCACTGCGTTACCAGCGTACAGGTCAGGTACCTGATGCCTCCGCACCAGCCGTTTACCAAAACCTTAAGGTACTTAGCGAACGGTACATCGAGGGACGGGCTAGCGTACCTGATAGTGGTGAGCGGACTGCAGAGAGCACGACTAACTTACACGAACAAGTTCTCAAGAAACAGAAGCTGGGCCGGGCCCGGGGTCTCAGTGCGCGGACTTTCTTCGAGCGGGTACAGCAGACCTTCGAGCGTGCGATTGCACAGAGGAGTATCAGCCCGCTACTGAGGGGCTCATGGCGCGGGCTCAAGAAGGCGGCTGAGCATATCCAGACCATGAACAACCTAGCCATCTGGAGTGAGGGGATGGAGAAGCTGTACCGTGCTTTCGTCGATCAGGCTCAGGAGGTCAGCCACCTCAAGACCAAGTATATTAACGCCACCGAGTTTACCAACAGGGTAGACAGTAAGGTGGCTAAGGCTTTGGGATTACAGAGAGATGATGTGCCTTCCAAAGAGGACTTAGAGCAGGCTAACCGTGGGCTTGAGATATGGTTGTTCGGTAAGCTGGATATCACCCCTGAAGAACTGGAAAAATTACCCGGCCTTACTGAGTATGACACTACAGGTGCCAAAGTTCTTAGCGAAGCTGGCATCAAAGCTGTCAAGAACGTAGGGAACATGACCCGTGAGCAGATTAACGCTGGTGTTCAGATACCCATGCTAGATGATGCGACTGGTAAGCCCGCCATAGATAAAGATGGCAAGCTTATCACTGAGCCTCTAAAACCGGATGCCCCCCTCTCAGAAAACGCTTGGCGGATCATCGAAGAAACCCGCACTGCCGTTGACCAAGCTGCACTGGACGTACACATCAACCATGTCAATGGCGTTATCAAGAACCAGAAGCACCTGCTTGACCGTATGGACAAGGACAACAAGGCTTTGACACAAGCCGATACGAGGATCATCCAAGAGATACTGGCTGTGTACACTAAGTTGTACAACGGGACATCAGCTCACCAAGCCAAGTTAGTAGACAGCGATGGTAAGCCTGTAGATGAGAAGGCCGTCTTGCAGGGTAAGGGAATGAAATGGCAGAAGGATGCTAAGGACAGAGCTAAGCGGTTCCTCCACAACACCCTGCGGGTGCTTGATTCCAATGGGTCCAACCTCAAGCTACAGGACTGGACTGGTAACTTCGCTGATGAAAAAGATCGGAAGAATATGGAGGAGTTCGTAATCAGCACCGACCCAGAGATACAGGCGATCATCGCCAAGCTGCCGCAGCTTGGTAAGGATAAGCAGGGGGCCAAGATCAACGGTGGTAAAATCCAGAATATCATCGCGAATATACATGTAACTAATAGCGACTTGACCAACTCCGAACTGTACGCCAAGCACACCATCGCCACTGCGTACGTCCCATTGGTTCGCCGTGGTAACTACCAAGTGCGGGTGCAGGCTTTCGATAAGGACGGCAACCCGTTACGTCTAACTGATACGTTGCAAGCTGGATTACTGTACACACGGACTAACAACTTCGAGGAAGCTGAAGCCCTAGCAGAAGAATTGTCTGCTATCCTAGCTAAGTCCAAGGCCGTGGACGGGGTACTCGACTCGGATGGTACCATACAGGATGGTGTGACTTTCCAAGCCATAAATGAATCGGCCCTAGAGTCCGCACCACTGGCTGGTATCCTAGATTACAGTGAGATATTCCATACTTTGTTGCGTGCGGGAATCGAACTCAATGCGATTGACCGCGAGAAACTTATTGAGCTAGTAGCGACACAGAATAGCACCGCCAGACATAATCTCAGGCGTCAGTCAGTCCCCGGGTGGGACCCGCAAATACATCGTGGCGTACGGGAACATCTTGAGCGGCAGGCCAACATCGCTGCGAAGAACCTATTCCAGCATGTCATATCTGATACGTTGACTACCGACGATAGTATATGGTTCGGCAACCAAGAAGAGGTTACCAAATCGCAAGCAAAGTTCGTCGCTGCGGTAGCTACTGACAACGAGGCTGCTATCTTCGAGGCTAAGAGAGATATGGATCAGAGACAGGCACGCCTTGTTCAAGCCTCTGGCCTTAAGAAGATAAAGACTCTCTCATTAGATAAAGACGGTAACGTCATTACGACATTTAAAGAAGGGAGAGGGCTGGCTCAACATTACCTAAGTAAAGCCACCAACATGGTAGGTGCCTACACCGCTGCTCACGGTATGCCCGCTGTCACTGGCGACCAGCTAGTGGGTACAGTGTCCAGTATCTTCATGACAGTAACCGCCGCTGCCCATCTAGGCGGTGCGTTAGCTCCTGCGGCCATCAATGTAACGTCTATTATCACTCATGCCGCGCCTTACCTCGCTACCTATAATCCGAAGACGGGGTATGGTGGTGGGCATGGTATGCAAGCTGCACTACAGGCTCTCTTCCAAGCTGGCTCTGACCTCTCATTATTCAAAGACGGTTCGCAAGACAGGACGGGCAGTGCGAAAGCGATACAAGCGATCATCGACGAGGGTGAAGATACTCTACTATCCAAGTACGGCCTGACTATGGATGAGGCTGAGATGCTGTTGGACAAGACGTTCAAGGGTGTACTCACCGCTAACATTACCAACGTCCTCACAGGCACAGGCAACATCGGCAAGGGCGACAGCCGCGCCATTAAGCTGATGGAGAACTGGATGTTCTTGTTCACCAAGACGGAGCAATACAACAGGCGTGTTACTGCCTTGGCTACCTACCGTCTGGAGAAGGCTCGTATGTTAGTCGCCAACGAAGGTAGCGCTTTAACTACCAAGCAACAGGAACAACTTTCAGAGCGTGTGGATGCCGCCGTTGATTTCTCACAGGGCAATTACGAGAAGTTCAACCATCCCTCCATAGCGCAGGGACCAATGCTCAGGTACCTGTGGATATACAAACAGTTCCAAGCCATCACCATCCAGTTGATGCGCCACCTAGGTCACAAGGAGAGGGCCCAGTTCCTGGCGTTCTTCATCCTGACCGCTGGCCTCAAGGGCATACCTTTCGAGGAGGACTTCGCTGATCTAGTGGACACCATCATGCAGAGGTTCGGCATTGACTGGAATGGTCTTGAGGGGGAGATGTCTGAAATCTTTGAGAGCCTCGGCATACCTGCTGGCTTGGCGATGCGTGGCCCCATCGACTACTATTTTGGCATCACCTACTCAACTCGTATCAGCCAGTCCAACGTCATCCCCGGCACAGGGTTCTTCAAGGCGGGAGCTGCCAAGGCAAGGGAGGCGGCTGACATCATCGGCCCTGTATTGAGTGCATGGGATGGTGTATTCAATTCAGCGGGTACGGCAGGAGAATATCTTTTAGAGACTGTGGGCCTCAAGCCTGACGTCACGACGGCGGGCGATGTACTGCGTACAGGCGCAGGGTTGTCGGCGTTGAAGAATTACGCTAAGGGCATCACCTATTTCATCGACGGGACTATCACTAATGACCGGGGGCAGGTGGTGTCCCATGATGCGGGGCTCATGACTGTCCTGTTCCAGATGATGGGCTTCTACCCCGGCGCAGCCACTGCCCAGTACGATGTGAACCGTATCGGCAGTGACGTAGCGGCGTACAACAAGGCACTCGTCAAAGGCTATACGGACGCATACAACAAGACTGACAGGGCTGGTAGGCGTAGGATTAGGCGGCAGGTGCGTGAGTGGAACAAGAATGTAGGTCGGAGGAGCCCGCTTTACATAAGCGATTTCGGTGACAAGGTCAGGCGGTCTAGTAAGGCGGCGAAGCAATCATCCGTTGAGCGTTCCATCAAGGCTCTACCTAAGTCCGTTAAACCTTTCGCTAAACGGATAGCCAGGGGCAGGGGGCTTGACCCTAGGGGTCTGGAGATTGAGTAGCTACGCCTAGCTGTCCTAGTGTGGCGTCCTGTGCAGTCACAGGCGTATCCTCTAGGTAGCCTCTAAAGATATCGCAGTTGAGGTTTACACCGAGTACGTTCTGTTGCCCCGCCTTGAGTGCAGTGTCCCTACCCATCCAGAAACGACCACTAGCGGGCGTGGCATCTATACCCTCGGTTTTGATTTCCCTTTTCAACGTGCTGTAGTCATAGCCCTTGGATGATACCCACTTCTTGAACAGCCGTGATACCAACATGACTGTGCCACGATCAAATTTCTGATTAGTATCCTTACGGTATTTGTCGAAGCGTATGCTGATCTGGCTACGGGGTATGCGGGTCTGATCCATAGTAGAGGGTATACCGTCAGTGTGCATGACTACCAAGGCTTCGTGGGCCTTCTCGTTTATATACTCATGAATTAACTTAAAGGCATCTGTTACGTTGTCCTTCACGCTACGGCGCAGTGTGTCTAACTGGTCTACGCCCCATTGCACACCTATCTCAGGGTCGAAGTTAATTAGTCCGTCCTCGTGGGCTATGTGGAGCGCAACGTCAAGGAGGACGAGGTCTGTTTCCCAGAAGCGTTCCGCACCTGTGAATGTGCATCCGTAGCGGTCGGAGAATGTAGCCGCGCTCTCTGCAATAAGTTCCCGTAAGCGTGTCTCCCCCCGTCTCAGGAGCGCCTTAATAAATTCCTCACCTACGACACCGTAGTTATGCATGAGGAATTTAATGATGGTGCGCCCTGCGGTACTGCTGTCATCGAACATCTTGTGCATGGGCATCTGAACTTCAAGGAGCCTAGCCATCTGTGCATCAGTCTCAAGACCAGACGCTGCCAGCTTGGAGATGAAGGATACGTTGGTGGATACCACTACGCAGGTAGCCCACTCCTTGGTCTCGCGTTCCTCAATGGTGCGGGTCAGTCGCTTCTTGTCCTCACCCTGTGTGACCATGTAACAGAACTCACCTATGTGTTTGTCCTCCATCATACCTGCTTCGTCGATGGTCATAGGTAGGTGACAGTACATCCCCAACCTGTTGAACAGAGCGTTCTGTGTGAACTTGGCGGCGATATGTAGCTTGTCAGGGTTACCCCAAACGGACTGCATCCATAGCTGGGCCAGTGTTTTACCCGCGCCTGTGTCGCCAAAGAGGGACATAGTGATGCCCTTGAGGCCCGACAAGGCCCATAGAGGGCCACTGAAAGCATGGCCTAGGGCAAACATATGCGAGGAGAGACCGGCCTTCTGGAGCAATCCTGTGGCCTCTACCCACTCACTTAAGTTACCCTTGTGTGCGTACAACGTGTTGCCCAGACGGTTGGTGTTCGATGTGAGGGATATGTCATCGGTTACAACAGTGCCGTCACGCTCACGCTTGTATAGCTTGTCGCCTATAACGAACTGAGTGAAGTTCTCTTTCCACCCCATCGAATTGTGGATGTTCGTCATCGTTTTGGTCTTGCGAAGCTCCTCCATGTATGACCGCAACATAACTTGAAAATCCTTTATCTGCTTGTCTCCCCTCAACACGATGCCTTGATCGGCTATGGCCGTAGGAAACTCACGGCTCCCATAGTTAAGGTATGCTTGACGGAACACTAGGTCTTGCCAGCCAACGTGTCTACGCTTCCACTTGAACCGGACAGTCTCATACCCGAGGGACTCATCTCTGCCGTAGCCCACTGGGTACATATCAAAGGGGCATACAGTGACGTATACTCCATCTACCTGATGCACTATGGCTGGCTGGCCTTTCTTGCTCACCCTCTCGTAGGGCCAAGGCACTTCAACATCATGGGCCACCTCGTCCGGTGCATCGGAACTGACCGCAACCTTCTCGTAATGTACACCCAGTTGGGCGGGGCTGGCGATGTTCCCCTTGTGTTTACACTTACCGCATCCCTTGGGCCTGTCTCCTTCTATCTTGGTACAGGTGGCTGGCCCCGTGGTGTTCGCTACCCAGTGGGCCATTTTCTTGAGAGTGGCAGCTTCGTTATACTCGGGGTGTTTCATACTCCATAATTTGGCGGTGTCTTCTGGGTTGACGCAGTGCGCGGCTACCCCCAACATGTCGTACCACAATGGCTCGGGTACATCTTTCTGGTTTTCGGTAATCCATTTAAGCTGACGGCATCCATCTAGAATCAGATTAGGCAGGGCGGGGGTGAAGTCGGTACTTAGGGCATCTCCTAACCCGGTGTCCTTGTGTACAGGGATGACCGGTTCTGTCTCCCCTGTAGGCTTAACGTAGCCCAAGATGTTCTGGAGCGTTTGTTGGTCTGTCGGCTCAGCTTTCATCCAGACAACAACCTCTTTCCCATTCTTCGGGTTATGTGTCTCGACGGGGCGTAGTACTCTTGCACTGTCAGCGGTGATCGCTGGGTCCACCTCGAATTGGTGGGTAACACAGGCTTCTTTTAGCGCGTTGGCCAGCGGCAACCAGTCTACCGGGGGCAGAGCCTCTTTTAACACCCAGTAGACATGGAGCCCCCGCCCAGACGATACGATCATCGGTGCTGGTAAACCCGTGTCTTGTATGAATTTTAGTAGGGCGGCGAGCCCCTTTTTTTGATTTGCGTATGGCTTGTCGTCGCCACAATCAACATCAAGGAATAAAGTATTTGTTAAGCATACATTATCTTGTTTGCGCTTGCCCTTTGTATTGAATGAGGACACTGCGTAGTAGACGTTGTTGCCGTTCTTGTCTGCCATCAGGCAGTAGTTAGCGAGTTCTTCCACTGTAGGAAAAAAGGCTTGTTGGGGTGCGCCCCCTTCATTTATTATTATTGATACATAGAAACCTTTATCTGGAAGAACACGCTTAAGAAATGTAAGCGAGTTCATGTTGTTAGCCTTAGCCCCAGTTAATTGGAAAGGGGAGCGGCGAACCACTCCCCCGTCCAATGTATGTTACTCGTCTTCTTTCATCAATTCAATAAGTGAATTGAATCGTTGTGGGGAAGACATAGCGATAACCTCTGGTGATGGCCATTCCTGCTCAGTCATTACTCCCATCATTTTTTTGAGCAGCTTCCGCACCTTCTCATCGTTCTTTTTCCGGATGGGTTTTCCTCCAACCCATCCGGTGTAGGTTACACGCGACACACCCAGCACTTTAGCCATCTGTGTCGCAGTGAGAAGCATATGCTTCCGCAGAGCTTCTACTTTTACGAAGAAATCCGGGGTTGCATCAGGCATCGTCAGCTACCTCCTGCATAAGTTGGGTAATCTCAGCCGCCAACCCTTCGGTTCCCTCGGCAACAGGGGCCGCTACAGGTTCTTCAGCAGGAGCCGCTGCTTCTTTTGGTGCTTCTGCGCCTGCTACGACAGTCGCTGCTCCGAACCCTGTTGTCTTTTTCTCCTCAACAGGTTCTGGAGCTGGTGTCACAGGTATCATCACCGGGGCTGGTTTCTTAACCACAGGTGGTGCTGTAGTAGCTGTTACGGCATCTACCTTTAATGTACTCATGGTGGTTGCTTCACCTGTGATCTGCTTAATAATGTCGGACTTGAACAGTGGGTCCACTAGCTTCTGGGTATCTTCATCCAGAAGCCCACTGAACTTGAACTTGAGCTTAGGGTAAGACGCCTCAGTGTCGAACAACACAGTGGTACGTACACATTCAGTCGGAATTTTACGCATCTTAAGGCCAGCTTGGTATGCACTAAGCCCCTTGAGTGCCGATGCTGTGACTTCCAGTAAGTAGATAGGGCCGCTAACGTCATCAGCAGATACAACAGCCAGCCGCTTCTTATCGGCACAGGCTTTAACCTTCGTACCCTGTGGGGTGATACGGCTACCCCATGCGTTCTGCGGGCAACCAGCACATAGATCGTTCTGTGGCTGAGTGCTGTCCGGGTGTGGTTTGTCTCCCTCCAATGAGTAGCAATCAGGAGCAGACGGTTCCGCGTCAGGATTCCACGCTGTGGCGTACCACGCTTTGGATAAGCCGGGGTTGGCCCCTACTACAACAACTTCCAGAGCTGTTGTATCCAATACGGACTCAGCTCCACCGTCGATCAACCGGAAGCGGGAGCCTTTGATTGAGATACGGGGGAACTCTGCCCCGCTACTTAACCCGCCACCAATGGCGTCACCTAGGGCAGACGGCTGGCCGATACGGTCAGCAAGGTGAGCGGGAATTTTGAGGTCTGTTGGTATGATATCACTAGCCATTACTTTTTCTTCCTTCTATCCATTTCTTTTTGTGTAAACATCTCTCCCTGCTTGGGTTCGATGTCCAGTTTGTGCCGCGCTTGTACGGCGATGATTTCTTCTGCGATAGCTATTTCTGTCTTGGCGTAGGTAATTTTAGGTTCCTTATCTACGCTATATTCCGGTGATGTGATTAGTAGGTAGCCGTTACTGATTGGCAGTACCTGCATCATCGGTGTAATATGTTCCAGAAAGACGGTCATTATGCCTTCTTAACGGGCCTTCGTACCGATACTCCTATCCTAGTCCCAAAGTTCACGCCGTCTGGGACGGTCTTGTTCGCGTCGATATACCCACGGACTGATCTCTTGTTCACACCCCTAGTCAGCATATCCCACGCCTCGTTCTCCTTAACGAAAGCTAATACTGCGTCCCAGTTAGCCACACTAGCGTAGTCACTGGTGGTAAGGAATGCAGTGCCGTGATCAGTCTTGAAAGACTTCACGCCTGTCTCATCTGACTTAGCTTGTATCCACGCTTCCAGCTTGAGCATCTTCTCCTTGATACCAACTACTATCTCCTTGGTATCGGCTTCAATAATCTCTTTCCGGTTACGTAATGTAATGTATGCTTCCACCACATCACCAACAGTTGGTTCAGCCATTGAATATCTCCTTGTAGATAGCCTCAACGATCTCAACAAACTCCTCTTGGGAGTAGCGTTTAATGCTGATCTCGCTAACCAGTTGTTTGAATAGTTTAACTTCCTTAGTCATCCATCTCCTCCTGTATAAGATCAAGCAGTAGCCCTTGTAACTTCTGCTTCAATTCTAGTCTTGCGTACATCTTACGCTCCAACACTGTCCCTTCTATGTGGACTATGTTAGAGGCGTGGTGCTTGCCTATACGCTCTATCCGCCCATTCGCCTGTACGTACTGCTCATTAGAAGTTATCGGGCCGTACCATACTATGGTCGAGGCGGCGGTGAGGGTCAGGCCATGCGCCATTGTTGCGGGGTGGGCTATAATAATGCGCGGGTTAACTTCGTTTTGGAAGTCATGGAAGATAATATTACGCTTCCGGGTAGGCACTGCGCCGTTGACGATAGCCACTGTCCATCTCTTCGAGAGTTCGCGCTCAAGCATCTTGAGCGTCCCTGTGAGGGGGACAAAGACAATCACCTTGCCCCCAACTTCTTCTATAACCTCGCGCACAGCATCGACTCGTGGTTTGCAGGCTAATTCTACGTCCTCGCCCTTATCGTTGTAGGCTACGCCACAAGCTATCTGTACCAGTTTCTGTATCTTGACTGCCTCATTGACGGCAGTAATTTGTTCGCCGCCAGCAACATCAGTGATGAAGTGCTTCATCATCTTGTCATAGTGTTTGCGTTGCTCAGTAGTTAACTGAACCTCGCGTGTTTGGTAGACAGTAGGCGGAAGATCGAAACACTCATCCCGTTTATATCGTACTGAAGGTTGTAGAACATGTTTCACAGTATCCAGCGCACTGGGTCTCGGGATATAGGTGTACTGCCCGAACCTCTCCATTGTCTGGTCACGGAAGGCAGTGAATGTGCGGGGGGCGTATGGACTATCCACTAGCTTGGCCAGAGCCCATGCGTCAGTAGGTAAATTAGGGGTGGGCGTACCTGTCATGAGCCACAACCTCATGTCGGGGTGCATACTCATCCACTTACGGAATAAACGAAACTTGTTAGTAGAAGGATTGCGATACACAGCCGCCTCGTCTACGATTACAAGGTCGAACATATCAACAGCGTCATCACATATAATGCCGAAGCCATCGTGGTTGACGATGTAGAAATCTACGTCTGTTTTTAATAATTTAAGCCGCCGCTTAGATGTACCGTATAGCGTTACAGATGTCCTATGAACAAACTCTTTAAATATCGCATCCCCCCAAACACGTTCTAGAGTAGATAGCGGGGAGATAATTAATACTTTCTTAATTACGTCTGCCTTCATTAGGTAGTCGGCAGACCACAAAGCAGAATATGTCTTACCCGTTCCGATTTCATTAAGAACTATAGCCTTCTCATTCATGGTGAGAAAAGCGGAAGTCAGGCGTTGGTGATGATAGGGTGTAAACTCCCCCGACCAATCGTAGTAGTGAAGGATAGGGGCGGGGGCTTTGATACCAAGGTTGCGTAGGATACGCACCTCATCAGACTTGTGGGGCACTGCGGTAAAGGTAGACCCGTTCACTGTAACTTGTTGTGCAGTGGGGATACATTCAAGTACGCGTGCTGGGTTGTTCAGCTTGAGGGCTATGGCTTTGGCTTGTTCAAGCACTAGCATGGAGCCGTCCTTCGATAGCCTTATTAATAAATTTTTCTACTTCTGCGATGCTTTCCACATCATGCACTAGAAAGAATCTACCTCCTGCTTTTTCTATCTTCTCGCTGCATTGTTGTTGCAAGGCAGTCATAGGTCTCTTGCTATTCGCTTTGACTTCGATACCTATGAACACGCCACAAGCACATACAATACGATCAGGTACACCAGACCGCCCAAAAGGGCCAGCTTGCGGGGAGAAGTACCAGACACCACGGTTCTTCTTAAGTTTGAGCATGGTGTCTAGTTTCTTTTTGATTTTTCCTTCGGGCGTAGTCATGGCGTTATAATATATAACCTTACAGGGGTGTCAAGTTAAATTCTTGCAAATTCGCAAATATGTTTGGCAGGACACCAAGGACATAGCCCACTTGGTTTAGCTGGCCAGTTAGATGCCTCCGCGGCGGCCTCTATACGTTGCACCCTTGCGAAGAACTTGTTCCACAACGCTGGCTCTTGTTTTTTCCGGTAAGTTTTACTATCCAGTTTCATATCTTTGAGCCAGATAAAAGAAGCCTTAATCTTCTGCACGCTGGGATAGTGTTTGAAAACTTGTAACACGAACAATTCCAGTTGAAAGAAATCAGGACGATACTTACCTGTTTTCCAATCTCCTATTCCTGCTGTGGTGCCGTTAAGTTTTAGAACATCTAGTTTAGATCGTAGCCAAGCGTCATCATCCCACCAACCTGTCGGAACCAAATCTTTGTTGAGGCATAGTTCCTGTTCTACAAGTAGTTCGCCATCACCAGACTCAAAAGCTTGGCATAGTTCTTCATACTTTACAGTTTCAGGGGTTAACTCCCCACCCTTCAAGCGTTGCTCAAGTTGTTCGTGTACACGTTCACCATATATACTAGCTTCATTTGATGAAGGCTTTACTTCCTTGGTGATACGTTGCATGTGGTACTGCTTGGGGCAGTTGTCGAATTGCTTGAGCGCAGAGTAGGAGTGAGTAAGTTTCATTTACATTCTCCATAATTATTACCTATTGCAGACTCACATGTGATTGGAAGGTCAGGAGCCCAGCTCGGTGGTGTTGACATCACACGCTCCATAACTTGTTGTGCAGTGGCTGCATCTTTTATACTCGCAACACATATATTCTCGTCATGCACTTGCAACACCACTGGGTATCCAGCTTGGGTGATCGCTGTCGCTTGCTCTGAAACAACTATACGAGCGAGGGCTTGGACGATGTTCTCCACCACCTTGCCCCCGTAGATATTTATCCAGTTAATCTTATCGTCGGTGTCGGCAACCTTATTTTTGGTTAGCTTATGGACTTCTCTAGGGTGGGCTAGGTATTGGTAACCATCTTCACCTTGGCACAGCCTATTATACCTAAGCATCATGCCGTTGGGTAACTCTATTCCATCGGGGGTGTAGGACAGGAAGTCTCTTATGACACCATCCTTACCAGCTACCATGTTGGTAAGCACACCGTCACATTCTTTCCATAGTCCTTTGATGGCGGCGAACTTGCCACGGTAGTAGTAGACGATGCGCTTGGCTTCGACATCATCTATAAGTGCGGTATCTGTGTTGCCTGCTATGGATGGACTGCCTCTCCGCAACGTGTCCTCAAACTTCTCTGCCCCCATGCCATATCCTAGCCCAAGGATACAAGTCTTACCAACAAAGCGGGACACACCTAGGTCACCAGCAAACAACTGGTAGACATCATCACCTTGTCGGAACTGTTCAACCAAATCTGTTTGCTTGGCTAGGAAAGCTAGGATACGGGCTTCGATTTGTGATGAGTCGCAAGCTATAACCTTGTAGCCTTCGGGCGCAACGATAGCGGAACGTATGGCGTTGCCTTGTCTAGCTGGTAAATTTTGGAGGTTAAGTTTATCCCCGCCACTGAAACGCCCAGTGTGTGCGCCGTAGTAATTGAGCATGATAGGCAACGGCCCACGCTTGGAAACATCTATCAGACGTTGAGTCCGTGTCTCCTCGATGGTTGACTTGATACCCATTCTCGCCGCAACGACAGCCGACACCTGTGGGTTATCACTTTCCAGTAGGTCGAGTAGCCCTTTATCCGTCTTGGCAAACGCATAAGTCTCCTTGCCTGTGGTCAGGCTTGTCTTCATCGGCACCGTGGCACCTAGTTTCTCAAGTAATTGAGCAAACCTCGGGTTGGACATAAACACCTTCTTTGCCGCCTCCCTCCCTCCTAGCCCCGCTAGGAGTTGGTCTTTTTTTGCTTTAACCTCTGCAAGATGTTCCTCTAAGTCAAACCTGTTAAGCTCGAACGTCGGTTCAGTGTACATCCTGATCGTCTGGTCAATGATCATCAACTCCGATATCGGGAACCCCTGTTTAAGTTTCTTGAACAGCTTCCACGTTATCTCGCCATCGTTGATGCAGTAGTCACCATAGGTTTTGCGTTGTGCGGGTGTGAAATCCTTGCGGCGTTTACCCTTGGCGTCGATTACATCTGTCCCCTTCTCACCTATGTCATAAAACCTAGCCAACATCTTGAGCGAACCCCCAACTGTGGCGTTGTGTCTAGGTCGTGACATTGAGAGGGTGTCGAACCAGAACTTAGGCTTAATATCATAAAGCCATGATAGGATTGCCCCATCGAAAGCGGCATTATGGCAAAGTATAGCCTTGTCACTGTAGTCCAACGAGTTGAGGAACGTGTATACATCGTTGCCGCTGTACCAACAGCCGGGGTCTTCATTGACCTTGACGCTAACACCTATCGTCTCAAACAGGTCGGACCGGACGTACTCCTCTGTCGTTATCTTCGACAGGGAGTAGTCCTGATCGTAATACGTTTCAAAGTCGATAGTTACGATGTCCACTATGCACCATCCTCCTTATCCCAGTCTGCTTCCACTTCCTCCCGTGTACGCTCTGCTACGGGGAGGTCTGCTTCATCTATTATACGGCTTAACATTTCATTTACGTTGAGGGTTTCGTAGGACACACCTATTATGTCCTTCGCTTTTTGGGCTGTCCACAATCTAGCCGCTGGTAAATCAGGTTGCTCTTTGCACAACGTATTGAGGAACACCTCAATCCTATCCATGCGCTCGTTAGTCTCACGCCATGTTGCGTCACCACTTGAGGTGGCGTTGTTATTTTCCCTGATAGCATCATCGTAGTGGTGCGCCATATGTTGGGCTAACTTATGGAACGTGTGTCGTATCCAGCCCAACATATCCTTTTCCCTGTCTGACAGGGAGTCGTGGTCTATCTCATTAAGGATTTTGTGTGGATCAAACGCCATTACCAACCCCTCGCTTTTCTTTGTCTTTGTCTTTCGTGTCCACCCACTACCCCAACCTCCTTAAAGTGACAGGTCTGGCATAACAGGAACGCCGCAGATACGTCTACGTCTAATAGGCCATCGTCAAACACTGACTCAATATCCCGAACTACCCAAGGGCCGGAACGCACCCCGCACCGACTACAAACTTCCCGTTCAGCTACTTCTTTAACAGCATTTTTATGGGCGGTGAAACTCCTATGGTATGGTGTGTCACACTGCCGCCGCTTAGCTGAGCATCGCTTACAGCAAGTAGTTATCCTACCTATGTAGGCCGGGATAATTTCGTAGTGTTCCTTGCACACTACGCAAGAGACTTCCACCCGTACCCTACGTCCTTCATTACTGCACTCGCGGCTACAATAGTTCACGTTCACACGCTTCGCCCAACACGCATAC
>Ga0208180_1000635_pt1 | contig 27963 bp, 25 predicted proteins | sample MalvireepMed_s16_FD_184241 | JGI IMG/M metagenome (GOLD analysis project Ga0208180, IMG submission 184241) | Marine viral communities from the Global Malaspina Expedition - Malaspina viral metaG DeepMed_s16 (SPAdes) (version 2) | ecosystem: Environmental > Aquatic > Marine > Oceanic | place...
TTTGTCGGAGTTCCAAGCAGTTAAATAAATGACAAACTAAGCATGTAGTACCAAAGGTAGACATTTTCTGGACGCGGGTTCAAATCCCGCCAGCTCCACCACTTTAAAACCGCTACAGCCCCACTACAACGCGGGCTGTAGCGGAACTCCCCACTAGCAACCCACTAGCAATCAACAACAAAGTACACTTGTTCTGCACACACCGTATTTAAAGGGTTTCATGCTTTTTTAGAAGTTTTGGGTTTTATTCGAATTTAGATGAAAATACACAAATACTACACGTAGATTTTTCCAACTTATCGCTTATGTTAATAGTGTTTTGTTTGTTTAGTGTGTAGTTTTTGTGTGAATTGCTGGCGTTAAGGAAGTTTGCACCTTCGGCTTAAGGTGGCGCAAGCAATGGCTTTATTTGAGATTGATGACAAGAGGGGCGTAAACATCTATCTATGATTGGTACATATCGTTGCACTCAAGTTCCAGCTGCTACATCATGTTGTCGTTCGGCCCTTGGCACTTGAATAGGTTGAAATAAGGAATAGCGCCATTGAGCCTGCTAGATTTACGGCCAGCTCTGCATGTCGAGCTTGTGGTTTAACTGGCAACTTGCCTTGCCCGTGAGCGTCACCTAGTTTATTTCGAAGTGTTCCCAAGCCATTGACGATACCTGAGCAGCCCCCAAGAATCTGTTTGAATATTTGTTCAGTATGTTGTTCAGGCGCAAGATTCAATTCTTTAGCCGTCAATTTATACAGTTCAGATAGTTCAATTGAAGAAGAATTATAGCCGACGCATTTGTCATCCAAAATGTGTTTACAAACACTCTCCAGCATAGACCTTGATATAGTAATAGCGCCCTCAGGATCGGAAGCTTTTCTTTCAAGAGCCTTTCCCCACGCGAAATGAATACTCTCCGAATTGAAATTACTGAGAACTTCATCAATTGTCTTTTTTTGCTGGATGAGTTAAACCGCTTTCAACAAATTCTAATATAGGGTTAAAGGCGTCCCATACAAAACGCCTACGCTCTGCGTAACTTGGGTATTTTGCTTTTATAAACTCCCAAAACTGGGACAAGTTTCTGTTTGTCTTTATCCATCGAGGTAACATTTCCGAAACAACTGGTGAGTTTAATAGTTCCTGCCTGATGATTTGATAATGCCCATCATTTGCTTCACCACCTGTAGCTCTAGCAACAAGTAAATTCTGAAGATATTCAACTTTATCTAGTCGATCTTCCATATGCTCTAGTCCATTCAAAGTAAAACTTCCTATGAAAATGTAACGTTTAAGCGGGTCTGTACAAACGAACGCTAGCGTAGATTATTTTCAAGCGATAGCTTGTCATATGCCAACCTCACTCAACCCATTTATAGAATTGTCTCGTCCGACGGTAATGATATATAGACCTGTTCTTTTAATTAAGGGCCGGATTCGCCACTGTTCAGCAAGAGCATCAAATTTTTCGGATTTCGGTACTGCTACAGCGAGGATATCGGACTCTTCAGCATATTCAACAGTCATAAGCTGCCCAATTGCCTCCCGAATTAGAGGATATTCTTGGGAAGACTTACTGCGCTTCAATGTTCCTTTTTTTGATTCAACCCGTAATTTTCGACCCGACTTGAGAGCCGCGACGAGGTCACCCTCTCCAGAACTAGAATGAACAATTATTGAAATGGGATATTTTTTGTTTGAATATTTTCCCTGCCACCGCTCTTTGTTATCTGCCGTAATCCACCCTTGTGTATTGAGAAACTCTATAATAGGGAAATGAATAGTGTTTTTTGTCTTAACTTGCGCCCCATCAATCGCCACTTTTATGTCATCTGTGACGTGCTCATTTTCTATTAGTGATATAGCAAGTCGAAGAGTCACCTCTGCTTCTGGCATTTTATCTTCAGGTAACACTTTCCCTCCTAGAAAGTAAGATAGCGAAGTACAGCGACCATTCAAAACCAATCATTGCACTGCACTTCTTACTCCATGAATTCACGATTCGAAAATCAACTTTAACGACGGTTCAGGTTTGTATCAAGGTACTCTATGAGACAAGGATTTCTTCTTCGGTTACGGCTGATATGTCTGTAGCTAAACAGTTAGACCAAGATTTGTAAGCTCCTTCGAACAACACCTTGTCAAAACCTGCTTTACTGTCTGCTTTATATATTAGGGATTCAGCTAATATTGATTCGAATATCCCGCTCTCAATATTGAAGTCAGAAACCAGTAAAAGAGGCAAATTAAAAGCACTGGCGATACCTGCTTCTGTATGAATCCATGGTGAAGTCAAAAATGTCTCGTTAGGTTCTTCTCGCTTTAAATTGTCATCCCACCATCTGAAAACTTTGCTTTGAACTTTGTATTGCTTAAAGCCAAACAATACGACTCCATGGCAACCATTAATGACTCTTTTAATTTCTGAAAGGATGCCAAAGTTTTGATAATCCTCAACTTCAACAACACATAATTTGTATCCATCGTTCGACAGGTAAGTACACACATGACTGTATATAAACTCCTGTTCTATAGTCATCTTTCCAGGTTTACTAATGAAAATATTTTTACTTTTACTATCATCGTACACGCCTACTCGCACTGAGCTGCTCTCTCGGTAAACACCGTTCTTATCTAAACATTTACGAATTTGGGAAGGGATATTTCTTGCGCCTTTGAAGTTTGCACCTTCAAAGATTGCTTTATCAAATTTAATACCTTTAAGGTCTGACTCCATAAAATTAGCATTTTGAAAGTCACCCTCAGATAGAACTGTTTCCTGTAGCCTTGCTTGATAAAAGATGGCTTTTTGCGAGTTGCATTTTTTTAACGAGGAAAACGAAAGGTCAGCATTGAAAAAGTCTGCTGACTTTAAGTTTACACCGCTTAGATAAGCATTTTGCAAATTTATTCTTTGCAGATCTACCCCCTCCAAGGACGGCGCATACTTTAAATTATCTGCTAGGATTTTCTGGAAATCACCTCGTTTCTCTTTTCTCAAAAGGCTAGCAATAACATCGATAGCCTCCTGTGAATAGGGTGTGTTACCTAAACCTAGTTCACTTTTCGGGTCAAAAAAGCGTCTTAGTAAAATTGCAGCTGCGTATTTTTCAGCTTCATTTTCTGAGCCTAATTTATTCACTATTGACTCAAACGCTAACTTGATGGAATCCACTTTACCTTTCTGAAAATACATTTTGAGATATTTAATGCAAATTCCACTGAAAGCCATAATTGCAAGAGCAATAGCGAATAGTGAATCAAGACTACTAATTACTTCCATTTAAACCTCTAAAACCAGTGAGAGCGAATTATTCAAAAACAAAAAGTGGCTTAGCCTAAAAGTTATTGTATCGGTAAGCATAAACTAACAATTATTGTTGATTGTGAGTTTCCAAATACCTTTCAAAATCCTCTCGATTTACGTTAGCCACCGACAAATTAGGCACAACTTGTTTCGTCGCAGGGATAGCCCTAGTTTCCTGAGGGAAGTGCCATATATTAAAATCTTTATTCGGCATTGTATCGTAAGCTAGAGAATCCCAACCTAGAAGTCTTGCCATTTTTTTGATTGCAATCTTCTTGGCAGGTTGCATTTGCGCTGAAGGCTGGAAATATAGTTGGTAACTACTGTTAACAGCACCAGTTAAAATATCCACCGCCTGTAATCCCCAGTGATATTTCGAATCTTCCATTGCAACATGATGCACTTTAGAAGATGTAGGCAGTTTAGCTAACATATGGTTTGTAACAATCTGCATTACTTCGTGTTGTTTTGCATACGAATTAGATTTTTGATCCGCAAATACTGTAATTTTTGCGTTTCTTGATCGACTACTCTCGCGGATAAGATAGTCATAGGTTGTGTAGAATGCAGCCTCTTCGTTACTATGCCACTTGCGATAGGGTTGTTTGGATACGGCTATTGCGTGGAAAGACACTGGACTAGTTAATATAAACCTCAATATGTCGATGCATAAATTGATTTGACCAGCGCTTTTTCTTACCTTTTCCCATTTTATTTCCCCTTGTAAACCGCTCCTATCATAGATGTCAGACACCTTTTGATTAAATTCAGCAAAGTAGTTTTTGGGAATAGCGATGATACCGATTGTGTAGCAAGGGCACCCTTTTGATGTGCCGCTTTCATCTGCGAATGCGAATACTTCTTCCATGATTCAAATTCCTTTTTAATATTCAACTCCATTTACTTGAACATAGTAGACTCGTTTATTCAGAAATAACAGGTTCTGTTTTCTTTGATATTTCGAGAGTCAGTTATTTTTTTAGATATTCATTTTTAGTAGTGAAAGACTCAGAACTGTATCCATCAATACATTTCAAATCAGAAAGCCAAAAGCCACTGTCTAACTTAGTCAGTGGCTTTTGGCTTTCTGAATGCTTCTAATACTCAACTATCAGCTTAGAGCTTCCTGTCGTCTACATTGCTTTGCATATGCTTCAATATAGTTACCGTAATGTTCAAACAGCTGCTGGGGACTTTTGTACCCCATCAGCTTCGAAATTTTCCAAATATTTTCACCCTGCGATATTAGCCTCGTGGCAAAGGTGTGACGAAGTTGATATGGATAACGGTATCGTACCCCTGCCCTTTCTATAATTTTTGACCATCTGTGTTTTCTAAATGAATCAGCATTCCATCTCCTTCCTTGATCATTAACAAATACGTACTCCTCATCATGTTTATCCATTTCTAGCTCCAACATGTCTGCTAGCTCCTGAGAGATAGGTATTGTTCTTTTTCCGGCTTTCGTTTTTGTCCTTTTCGTCGTACCGTGAACAACAGCATCGTAAATAGAAACCTCTAGACTTATGAGGCAAACATCCGTTTTTTTGAGTGCAATCCATTCACTTGATCTCAAACCTGTTTCGCTTAACAGAGTAACAATTGCTTTTTCAGTTCCACAGGTCTCATTTATGATTTTAGTCATTTCGTTAGGAGTAAACGGAAGAACGTCTAGATGTTTTTGCCTATTGTCGTGTTTTGTTTCAATATCAATATGATCTTTCAACTTAAAGCCGACAAGTGGATTTAGCTTAATCACCTTATCAGTAATCGCTTCATCTAATGCAGATCGCAATACAGAAAGTCGATTACCTAACGTTTTTGAAGAGACGGTAGCGTTATTAACATAGTTAACAATATTAATACGCTCCAGTTCTGCTACGGGTATGTTCCACAATGCCTTAAGACCTTTCAAATCTTTTTTATAACCAACGATTGTAGCTATGGATAGTTTACGCACCTTTGCTTTATCAATATACCTGTCTAGATAAGTTTTGACCGTAATTCCCTTTGTAGCCCCACCGAACAACGCTAATTTTTTAGATTTAGGGAAAAAATCGGCGTAGAAAAAGGTTTCTTTAGCAATTTGATGCTTGATGTTTCCCAATTTATTAGCTGCCGAATTGAGGCCTGCCTGAGTAATTGGATAGCCAACAGGCTCACGACACTGAATGCCTTTGTAGGTAAACGCCAGTTGGATACCCGTTGCACGCTCGTGCTTATCATAACGAATTGACACACCGCGCACTGTTTTCAGTTTCTCAGCATTTTTCTTTAACAACATATTCAATTTTTCCTCTTTAAGAATTAGAACCGCTATTACGCGCCCAGTCACTTATCGCCACAAGATCTACCCAGCGTTCGCGAACATTTGCCGGAGTAAAATAGTGACTCCCCTTTACCCAATAACCGCGCTCAATGCGGCGCTCAACTGCCTTAATGGATTCTCCAGAAATAACGCAATACTGGCTTAATGGAACCGTTGTTAACATGTGTCTCTTCAACCTTTTTATTCTGTCAGCCAGCTTAAAAAAAATATCGAACTGACTGTTACTATTAGTTTCCCTATACTCGTACAATGTTATCCGCCATGATAACTCTTAAAAAATGACTATCGTTGTAAGCAGTTGTTGAATCGCTCTCTCTGTGCTGTGGCAATAAGGGAATGCTATAAAAAAACTTAAAAAATCCGATGCAAATTTACGTGCTTTTGTGTATTGGAGAGCTATCTACATGAATATGCTGAAAAAAATAATTAAATTTTCTTTCAGAACTTAATTTTTCGTCATAAAAATTGTTTGAATGACTTTTCGGTGTAAATAAGAAAGTCTAATTTTCAACCAAGGAATGCAGTTTATAGTGAACAAAGACAGAAGGTTGTTAGCGTAGCAAGGCGTAATAACACTATTATCTCATTTAACGCTGTCACACCTCGGCTAGACATTAGCAACAAGCTCTTTAATTAAAGTAATGAGACGGTACTTTTGCGATTAATGCATCGCTGAGTGTTCAATAATCACCTTAATTTCTTGCGCCAGACCTACCTTTCAAAGCCAGTCGTCGTCGAAACTACAGAGGTCATCGCTGATAAAATCATCACAGTCAATCAACGAAACTGAATCTGAGAAACATTCCATCTCAAGTGGTGACTCAAAAATATCAATGCTAGCGTCTACCTCAGATAACGAAGCGATGTCTTCATGAGCGAGTGGGCCATCACCAATCACATATCCACCAATATCAATACTGCTATTTTTTATCAATGGAAGTCCTGAACTTGGGTTTACTTGAGGTGCGTCGATGGCCTGATCAGATGGTTCTGCTCGATCTAATGATGTACCGCAATGATCAAAAAGTTGGTGGCTAAGTAGTGTCATATTAATTCCATAAATATTGATTTGGTTACTAGAAATTTACGGAAATTTGTGGCATTTTCAATTTCATTGACTGCATAGTCAGCAACAATGTAATTGCCTCCTAAGCAACATCAAGTTCATATAAAAACGTTCAGTTTTTCCGAGATATTGGCGCTAATTTCCCCCTTCCCCTAATAAATTTCCTTCTTAAGATCCTTATTACTTCTGAGGTCAATTCAGAAAATAAGGAAGGCAAAATATGAAAGGTGGTAGCCGTGCGCTCTACTCAGCGTTGTTTTGGGTGACGGAATGGGGAATGATGCTTGGAGATGTTTTGTTTGCCGTATGGCTCATACCACTTATAACGCAGTTTGAAGTCCGCGTGTCTTATCCAATCATAGGGTTGAATGGCTGTTTTTTCATCTTTGCGCTTTATGGTTTAGCACTGATTTGCGATGTTTTGCGAAAAAAGCTCTCTATTCAGAATAGATAATTAGAGCACCCTAGGGTGCTCTATTTTTGCTGATAAATACTATTATTTACATGCACCAGGTACACGACAGGCGCATGAAGATGGTGCGTGACACGCATGATCATCCCCACAACGCGCAGCTTTGTTACTGTTCGCACCATAAAGCACATCTGTTGGATATTTTCCAAAATGCTTTTCATACAACGCAACAGTTTCATCAAAGGCAGTTTGCAATGAGCGTTGGTCATCATCACCGTAGATACCAAAGTACGGGTAATGGTGAATGAAGTAGCCAAATATTGCTTCGCAATCCTTTTGGTACGCCACCGTATCAAGGATATGCTCATGCCAAAACTTGTCTACAAGCTTATTAGGCACTAAGGCAACTTTAGGATAAATCAGCTTCAAGAAAAGAAACTTTTTGTATTCTTCCTCTGCGAAATCTATCAACTCTTCAGTCCATGTTGCCTCAGATGACTTTGATAGCTTCCATTTCAACTTATCCAAGTTTAGAGAATTTATTGCCACGTGCTGCTCACTATACTTGCCGACATCAGCCCCTATGTTTTGTTCGAACGCCTTATTTGCAACTTGTGCCATTACAGTATTCATATTATTTACCTCCCTGTTGAATTTGCTTACTACGATTACCGTGTTTCTGGTCATACTGCTTGTTAGTTCCAGGTGTTCCTTTGTTAGGGTTTTTCTGGTTTGCAGAATTGTCCGTAGGCTTAATTTTTTTCTTTTGAGACATATCTTTGTTTCCTTTTTAAAAGTTGAAAGTGCGATACAAACATGTATCACCTTCGCTTAAGGAAACGTTCTAAGTGCTTTCGTTGAATTAGACTGTCAGGAATGAACTCTTCACGAGCTTTTTTGAATATAAGGCGGTAGTTGCCTAGTTTAAATCGTATCAAGCCTTTCGCTAAGCTCAATTGACGTCCGCCAAGTTCGGCATAGCTTTTACCAGACTTAAGACCTTCCTCTATCTGCATAGCTTTAGAGATGTACTTACGGCACTCAGCCGATTCGTATTGGTTGAAAAGTTTGTGTAATGTTGTCATGGCTATCTCCTTTGTTTTGTCGATAGCCAGTTTTTATTTGTGCTCCGCACAAACAAGCATTAATCCAACATTTTTTGAAAATAATCCCAGGCTTCCTCCGCTTCTGCCTCGATAGCCTTTATTTTCTTATTCAGTGCCTCAACTACAGGTAGGCGAATAACGGCGTCTTCTTCAAGTTTGCGCAGTACCTCTTTAGCCTTTTCATACTGCTTGTCACCAAAGAAACGTTCTGCTTCCTCGTATCGTCCCATGTAATCTTCCCAAGGAATAACGTGAGAATACGCTGTTAAAATTGGCGATATGTCAGAAGGGTCATTCTGATTAGAAAAAAACGGGGATGGCAGTTTATCCCTGAACAAATCGAACTCAGACGAATTAAGCGTTTCAATAATTTCATGGACATTTTCTCTAACTACGCCTAAGCAAAAAAACTCTAAATACTGCTGATTAGCAAGCTCCAACAACTCTTGGTCATATTTTTCAGTCATCCCTGACTTCGCATAGCTTTGCAGAAATTCCTTCGTCTTTTTGGTATCTCCATTTAATAGATACCAAATACACAGAATATTCCTAACAGAGTTTCGCCTACCTTTAAGAATAGGATGTTTGTTTTGTGGAATACCTTCTGTTTTTTCGCAAACTATTTTCGGCCTATATAGGTTTGCACCGCTTTTTTTAGCAAATATGGTATTCAATGGAATTCGAATACTGTCTGGTAAGTCCTCTGTTTTTAGGCAGACGCGAGCTAACTCTAGGAACGATTGAACTTCTACGTTTTCCATCAGTAATACACCTCGTCACAAAGTAACTCACGTATATCCTCCCGCCCTATTTCCTCCGTTTTAATATTCCTAAGAATATCTACTGCTTTCACACCTTTGTTGCAGCGGTAAACTATGCGGCTACTTGAACGATACCTATAGTCACTTACTCTTTCTTTATTATAGTGTTCATAGATATAGTTGATTGTTCCCATACATTGCCCTAGCAGAATTGACTCCAGCTTAGACAGAGAAAGTATCCCCAAAATGTTCCGCCTATCCTCATCTACTTCATTGCAAGACCGCACAAGGTCAAGCTTCTTTTGGTTTTTAAGCGCTGCGATTGCTAAGCACTCACCTAGTTGCATAAATTCTTTCTTGTTGAATAGCACAAAGGAAGCCTTTGACACTTCACTTAGGTGGGCACAGTTGGAAGGTAAACGTTCTTTTGCATATGCTTGTGAAGCGAAAACTAAGAAGATGGCTAAGATAATGAGATACTTCATCGATTTACTCCTTTCCAAAACGCTTGAACGCTTTAATAAAAATAAGCAAGGTCACTATCCATGAGAAAAACGTAAGCGAATCTGCTGTCACTCCGTTTCCTAACCTGTCGAAAGCGCCTAATATTGTTTCATTTGGGTGGTCTAAACCTATTATGAATAAAGCGAGCGCTAAAAAGTAAATTGAGAATTTTACTAAATTTATAACGATGCGATTGAACCCGTTAGCCGCTAGCGCCAATTTATATCTGACGTCATAGTGAGTAACCTTCACAGATATCAGTTTCTTTAGCTTCAAGACGGTTAGCACTGCGAAGGTTATCATGAATAACTTGTCTATCGCTGTTAAATCAGATGTGTTACCCACCCCATCAAGTTGTTCAAGCTCTGAAAATACAATAACCGCGAAGTAATAGGCGATTAAATATAACGAGACCAGCAGCGAAATCAGGTGCAGAAAAGACTGATAATAAGGTATCGCAGTTCCTTTAAATTGATAGACACCTTCGGGGTCAAACAACCTTATTTTTTTTCTGGCTTTCAGAATGTATTTAGATTCTAAATCGCTTACGTCTAAGCTCTTAAGTGGCTGCTCGTTTTGGTTTTCTGAAGGCTTGGCTTCGTTTTTATCAGTTCTCGATTCAGGCGTTTCTTGTTTTTCATAAGCAAAACTAGGCTGAGAGTTGTAATCCCTTACCATACTGCGTTTCTCCATTTACAACGTGTTTTTTGAATTTTTCTAGCGGTCTTGTAGTTACGTTAATTTGTTTGAGATTAAGCCTTTTTGAAACGATGAGTGATCGCACACAATGAAAATTCACCCGTGCCACAGTCCCAAAAGACCATTAATATCGTATGCGTTATAAGTTAAAAGAGTCCGAAAGATTGGCGAAATCTTACTTGATCCTTTTAGTATCCTCAATATGTCAGGTGATGAAAAAATAAGACCTAATGACAACGTTTTGGAATTAGATAAAACAGCATTTTGAAGCCAAATGAGGCTTCGATGCTGATTTGTGTTGAGGTGTTGCTTTTAGCGGGCTGTAGCGTTTTATACATCATTTTCACCACTCTACATTACTCTTTATTACTTAACTTTTGGCCCCTATTTGACCCCATGTATTAGCGCCAAAATACCAGCTTAGAAAGACAAAGATACCTGTTGGGCCATCATTTACTATTATAATATCTCGAATACCTTCATCTCTCCATGATGGATTGAGCAAAGTGCACTTATAACTAAGGAGCTTATATCAAGCCCTCTTTCCAGCTGGCTTAGCTTTCACTTCTTTATACTTTTTCACTTTTCTCTTGAATGCTGCAAGATCGATATCGGCCATATTGATTGATATCTGCCCAACCCCATGAACATGAGAAATCAATCGGTCATACTGTTGCTTATAAGGCGCTTGGATTGTTGAGCCTCCAAACTCTCCGATATTACAGATAACCACATGCTGGTACATATGCCATTGAAGGGCCGAAGCCATGTTATCAAAAGTCGTCACATCACGATTATGTGCAGAAACCACGAATAGCTCAGTTTTGTCTCTAAGGTCGGCAGCTAAGTTTATGTCCGTAGCATCGTAGCAGATGGCCGCAGAGATATTGAATGGGCCTTCAGTATGACCTTGAATTTCCAATATATGTTGGCATGGACGGAAACTAGAAACGCCTAATGCGACCTCGTTAGCCGTCATATGTTGTTTACCTTGATCTCTTAGAATCCAATGCCGACCACTTTCTCGATAGTCAGGTATGAACCAACGACCAATGTTTACTAATTTCCCTTGATGGTCTTTAAAAACTAAGCCAGCAAACACTATTGCTTTGGTTTTGTCAGCTAACCGCTTTATCAAGTCCTGATCATCTATATGTACTGATACTTCTGGAAAAACAATTAGGTCTGCACTGCAATCACTGCTTTCACTATCAGCAATTTGCTTAGCTTCAAGAGTACGAATAGTTAGTCTGCATATTGCTGCAAGGTGTGCTCTATGTTTAGCTCGTATCTTGGGGTTATTTAACTCAACATCAGAGGCGCTAAAATCCGTCGTTCTTGGCACGATTTGTTGTACAGTGACGATCCTAAAGCCCCTATCGTCATTTTGTGGGCGTTTGACTTCGGTAGGTATCGCTGGCAGTGAAGATGTCTTGCAAATCAAACTATTCAGTTTTGATAACCTGCCTTCCAGGCACTCTCTGAACGACTCTAGACTATCGATTCTCTTAACATCGTTACTCTTTACAAAGGTTGACTCGAACCCAGGCCACTGAAGACAACGCATAAGTAGATCGGAAAACCAATCACTGACTGTAGAAAACTCTCCAACCAGCGCTTCTGGGCTATGAATCATCCCCATACGCCTTTTATACCAATTACTCCTAAGTCCTTTATATGTTGTCGTTTTACCCTCTTTCCACAGCGTTCCAGTATAATCAGAACCGCCTAATACAGCAGCCCTGAGTAAACAGCCTATCCAGTACAGCACGCCTTTATCGCTATCAGTTTCATTATCAATCCACTCTGGGATGGCAAATCGTGGGTCGCTCTTGCTTACCTTAGACGTACAATCAACCCTAACTACATTTGTTTGCCAGATTTCGTTCCATTTAGCACCACTTATATCTACGCTTATGGCAGAAGGAGAACATTCTATTATATTTGGCTTATCGTCCACTAACTGAAGTAACCCTAGAGCTAACTTCAGGACGCCGTGCTCGATTCTGAATCCGTTCAGCTCTGAACTGATTACTTTTGATAGAAGTTGTTTTCTGGGCTTTGGCAGCGAGCTTGACAGCGGCTCTGCCCATTTAAAATGGTTTGTAATAGAAGTCTTCTTTTTCTTCTTTAATTGCCGCCAAATTGCTAACCAGAAAGGGCCTCCTCGCTTAGCAAAAACTTCCAACCTGTCCCTTGCGTTGTTAGCAGGCCCACTGGTAATCGCCTCAAGAAAAAGTGTCGCATAAGTATCAAAGTTGCCCGTTATTTGGCCCGCGACCTCATACAAAGCAGCTCGCTTTGCAGAAAATTTCAAATTTGAATTAGCCAATATTTTGTGTAATTCGACTTGGATAGTATCTTCTTCAAAGTCTTTTAATACGGGCTTATTGACAACCGCTAACAGCATTAATGCTTGGCGAACCACAAAGTCATGATTTTTAGAGTCCGCAGCAATAACCTTTTGAGCATACTTAACGAGCAGTTCTATTACAGAAAATGGCTTTAAGAATGATGGGTAGTCAACGACTTGAAAATATCCATTAAAATCACTAGCACACCTAAAAAGATCTGCTAATAAATAGTCCATCATCCAAGCGGTCACTAAATCAGATTTACTTGAATTTATGGAGAAACTACTTCGAGTAAAAACAGCTTCAATAACAGGTTCAAATAAATCTTCATCTGGAAAAATTTCCACCGCTTTTCGTAATACTAGCCCTAAAGAAGGATCTTTCATCCATGCATAAATGAGCTTTTTAGCCAACAACTCATTCTCTGCCTCACTTTTTCTAAACTCTAGCTCATCACCTTCATAAGTCATCTTCCGTTTGCTTTTGACAATGCTCTCTAGTCGATTCGCAGCAAACCGTTTCAAAGTATCTGGACGCACATCATGATCAAAATTAGCAATTGCCAATAACGATGAGTCAGGAATAGCGTCGTTCAGAAAACCTAAATTTTCTGGTTCTACTGAAAGTAAGTTTTCAAGAATTCCAGAGATTGATTCAATGGAATCTCTGTCGCTCGGGCCACTTAAGTCATTTTGAATGAGCTTCACCCTATTAGACATACTTCCATCATTATCTAAATCGGAAAGCACGTTCACTTTTGTCTTATCAGGGTTAACATCAAGTTGCTGTCCGCCAAATTTAATAAGTTTCTCTTTGATAAACTTATTGACTTCCTCTTTAACAGCGCTAGCAGCATCACTATCGGCTGAAATGACTATTCTGATGTCATCCACATAGCGGCAATAGTCATGTAACACGATATTGCTTCTTGCACTTAATTCATCACCTAAACGCCTACCTATCTCTTTGTCAAATTCGTTAAGGTAAGCATTAGCGAAGAAACCTGAAGACACTAACCCCTGGGGCAAACCTAGCGCAATATCTCCTGGATTGAGTCCGATTTCTTTGGCTCTACTCTCGTCTTTTTCTCGCCACTTCCAATCGAAAACAGTACGAACCCTGTCCCAAAAATGAGATTCAGGCTTCTCTGTATCGTGAAACTGATTTGATATTTTAATCAATCGCTCTATAAGTAGTTCATTATCAATGGTGTTATAAAATTTAGATAAGTCCAAATTGACGATAAAAACTTCTTCGTTGCCAGCAGTTACATTCGCAACTTCTCTTCCTAACACTAAAGGACGCTTAAGAAAGTTTTGATAGTCAGTGAAGAATTTTCGATAAACCTCGCTGTTCCCCCATCGAAACCAAGCATTTCCATCTTTCCAATCGCAAAGTAATCGATTTCCGTAACTATAAACTCTCTTCTCTCGAGCTTTCTCGAAACTTTCTTCTGAGCAATCTCCCTGCGCTGTTTCTACAGCATCAGCGAGGCACATCATCACTGCTGTAGCCCAAGTTTGATCTCTTACTTGTATATGGGCCAATGGCCTTAAGGGGATTTTCTGTTGCCGCTCATTTAAGGGATGCCAGCCGCTTTTACTGATCGTCCAGTGCTCGCTTTTAGCGGCGGGTACTAACTCCAACTCAGATATGGATTTACTATCTTCTAACTCTTGTGCCCAAACTTTTGCATTTTCTTCAATACAAAGAGCAGAGGTATCAAGCTCTAACGTGTCCGCATACCAGTTAAAAGAGCGAATATAACCGTGCGTCTTCTTCCACGCCTGAGCAATCACAATCTCATCAGTTAGGTAATCAAGGGTTGGCTTTAATGCTCTATACTTTTCGTTAATTAGTCTCACTTGACATCCTTGTTTTTCCTTGACTAAAGACTTGCAGTCAGATGACTATCGGCAAGTTTGAGTTTCAAACTGATTTGAGTATTCACTCTTCGCTTCAGTTCGTCACAGATCTTATTAAGAACTTCCAACTTTACTAAAATTCTATGTTGTTCACACAAAGGAGGCAAAGGGATAACCAACAGTCTCGCTTTTTTAATTCCGAACACACTATGCGTACTATTCGTCTTCTTTTTCTCCAACATGGAGTAAAGAACAGGACTATTTAAAAAGCTTGCCAAAAACTCAGGTAGAACGACGTTACTTCTAGGCTGAATGAGTATCAGATTAGCGGATAAACAATACTCAAATGGCTCAGTCAGAAAAAATGGTTTCCCAAGAGTTCCAATCTTTCCGAAAACAAAGTCCCCCATTTTTAATTCATATCTTTCTCTGTGTTCATCTAAAACATTAGCAGAAACCTTGCGTGCTCCATTAAAATCGATGCCGTTGTCAAAATTAATGTCTGTATAGCCTATATATGGAACACCATTCTCTACGACTGGGGGCGTTCTATGACTAGGTTGCGGGTCTATAAAATCAGCTATACTCTCTCCCCTACACCAATTCCAACCACTTGGTAGTTGAAAAGGCTTCTCATCTTCAGAGATTGGAGGAAGTGGCTTTTGCTTTTTAATTTTCTTGTCTTTGACTAGCAGTTCTTTTTCTGCTGCGATTCGTTCCAGCAGTTTTGATGCAGGTTCGTCATTGGGGTCTTGTTTTACAAGTTTGCCCATTACTGCGAGTTGCAGGATGGTTTGTTTTAGCTGGTCGATACTGTCTTCGGTGGTGAACAGTACGTCGAAGTGTTGGCTGATGCGCTGCCAGCTTTCGTTGAGTTCGTCTGCATCTTTTGCGTTGGTGAGCGTTTCTAATAGTGATTGAACGAGTATTTGATGCGCTTCGAAGCTGGCTTCGGTTTGTGACTCTAGTTGGTCACAGAGCGCCATCAATTCATCAACTTTTTTAACTATTCTTTTCTGCTCATTCAACGGAGGAATAGCAATATGTGCTTCATTTGCCCTTACAATTGTTAATGTATGAACGGTTGTTCCCATACTTTGTTCATGTATAGAGTTAATCCAGAATGGACTTTTCATGAATAGCTCTATGTATTCGGCGTAAAGACTATCCGTACTCTTGATGATCAGCACGCTGGCATCTTTGAAGTAGAACTTGTCCTTTGAGGTCACAATGTAAGGAACTCCAATTGTTCCAACTCCAGTCACCATAATATCTTTCTTTTCTGGGTAGACCCCTGCTTTTGTGAGATTTTGGTAGAGTTCTTCAGATATAAACAAATCGTCTTCGGCTATACCTTTTCTAGCCAACTGTACGATCTCTCGTGCCCTATAAAAAGGAACACCACTTTCTTGCCAGTCTTTCTTATTAACGCGGCTGCTAGAGCTAATGAAAAATAAATCTCCAAGTCTTTTCCAACACCAGTTTGCGGGAAGCTCGAACTTATAACCAGAAACATCAATTTCTGAACTAAGCTTTGACTTCCTGAAGTTTCTTTCTTTTATTAGGGCGTTTTTTTCTTTCTGCAAAGTTTCTATGTAAGTCAGAGCAGGTTCATCATCAATCTCCTGAGGAAGTAATTTCCCACTGACAGCTAATGTAAGAATCAATTCACGAAGTTTTTTAATTCCGTAAAGCTCAAGCTTGTTTGAACTACCCCGTCCTGAAGCTGATTTGGTTTTGATTGCCGATGTACAAATATCCAGGTTTTCAGTAATGATGCTTTCTACTGACATTAGGCATCGCCCTCGGCGTTATGAGATAGCTGTTCAGTGCCTGACGACAGAGCATCTGCCAGTATGCCTTTAAGCTGATCGCGCAATGCCTGAATCTCTTGCTGCTGTGCTTCGTATTGCTGTAGCAGTTCGTCTGGGTCGTGGCTTTCTATTTCGCCTACGTGCGGGTTTTTAATATCGAGGTTGAAATTGCGTTCGATGACCTCTTCGATTGAAACTTTCCAGGCTTGTTCGTTTTCTACTCGGCTGGCAAAACCATCGCCTTCTGAACCCCACCATTCCTGTTCGGTTTGGAATTCTTCAAACTTCATAGGCTTGGTTTTGGAGTAGTTTTTTACGCCATCTGGGTAGGGGTGCTCGTAAAACCAAATCTCCTTGGTTGGTTTACCCTTGGTGAAAAACAGCAGGTTGGTTTTAATGCCTGTGTAGGGGTTAAACACGCCGTTAGGTAGTCTGACTATGGTGTGCAGATTACATTCTTCTGTGAGTAGCTTTTTGATTTTGGTCTTAACGCCTTCACCAAAAAGCGTGCCGTCTGGCAATACCACTGCGGCGCGTCCGCCGTCTTTCAACACTTCAATAATGAGCTGTAAGAACAGATCGGCGGTTTCCCGCGTTTGCATGTCTGAAGGAAAGTTCTTTTCGATACCGTCCTCTTCGGTTCCACCGAATGGTGGGTTGGTAACGATAACATCAAACTCGCTATCCCAGTTTGAAAGTGGGCGGTTAAGCGTGTTGTCATGCCGGATTTGCACAGGCACTTCAATACCGTGCAGCATCATATTTGTGGTGGCTAGCAGGTGCGGTAGCTGTTTCTTCTCAACGCCGTGAATTTGGTTTTGCAGTGTTTTATGATCAGCTACGGTTTTTACGTATTTTGATTTTACATGGTCAACCGAGCAAGCCAAAAAGCCCCCTGTTCCACAGGCGGGATCGAATACTTTGTCACCTAATTTCGGGTCTACCCTGTCTACAATAAAACGGGTTACTGCGCGTGGCGTATAGAACTCCCCTGCGTTACCTGCACTTTGCAAATCACGTAATATTTGCTCATAGATATCACCGAATAAGTGACGTTCTTTAGAGTCGGTAAAGTCCACTTCATTTAGCTTGTTGATCACTTGGCGTAACAACGTACCATTCTTCATGTAGTTGAAGGCATCGGAAAACGCTTCGCGAACAATAAAGCCCCTAGGGTTCTTGTCGATGGGCGCTGTTAAGTTTTTGAGTGCTGGGAATAAGTCATCATTCACAAACTCCATCAACTCATCGCCCGTGATACCTTCATCATCGGCGGCCCAGTTGCGCCATAGGTATTTAGGTGGAATTGGCTCACGGTATTCATCCATTTCAAATTCCAGCTCTTCTTCCTGGGCATCAAATATTTTTAGGAAGAGTAACCATGACATCTGGCCTAAACGCTGGGCATCGCCATCAACGCCAGCGTCTTTTCTCATAATATCCTGAATGGATTTAATAACGGTACTGATCGACATACTTTTTTATTTCTCTGATTCTTTATTTTGCGGCCTGAGCGGTGCTCAGGCTGATTTATTTGGGGTGGTGTCGTAGATGGCTTTTTCCAGTTCAGCTATGGCTGCTTCATATTCTTTTTTGCCACCAAAGCCTTTTTTGGCAATTTCGATGGGACGGCCAAACTCTACAACTTTACCTGTTTTAAGGGCGTCTTTGCTTTCCAAGGCTTCCACGCCTTCATCGCTGTATTTATTCAATAGCTCATTCAAAACGGCCTGCGCCATTTCGCTGTACTTGGTGAAGTAGTTGCGTTTTTTAACATTGCTTGCGCGTTCTTTGCGCGTTAGCGGAGGCTGGTCGAAAACAACGTGGCATATCATATCAAATGGGTCTAATTCTTTCCCAATTTCTGCTTCCAATACTTCCCAAATAACACCTTCAGACGCTAATTCATCTATGATGGCTTGTTTGCGCTCTGCGCTGTTCCAGCGCTTGATGAAGTCATCGAGGGATGCAAAAGATTTCGTGAGGGTCTTCTTGGTGTAGTCTTTAAATGACTCGGTAACGAGTTTGCCGTCTTCGTCATAATATTGAACTCGCTCACCTACTTTCTTAACCGCTACACCATTAATATGGTATTTGGTAACAGTCTTTTCTTCGTCGTCATCCCAGCCTGTTTGTGGTGAATCCTCACCTTCAGGAAAATCAAAGTCATCATCGCTGCCATGACTATCAGGGCTATCTGCGGTGTCTTCAGATTTATCCTCTGCGTCGTGCCCGTCTAGAATATCGTTAAAATCAGAATCTTCATCATTGATATCACTGGGTTTAGTGTTGATAACTTTTTCAGGAATACCGTCGAAACGCTCATCGGCAAACAGCTCTGTGGCTTTTTTGAAATCGAGGATGGTGAACCAGAGCTTGCCAAATTTGTCATCGATACGCGTGCCTCTGCCGATAATCTGTTTGAACTTGGTCATACTCTGAATGTTCTGATCTAGCACTACCAGCTTGCAGGTTTTGGCATCAACACCCGTTGTCATAAGTTCTGATGTAGTTGCGATAACAGGATAAGTGCGTTTGGGATTAATGAAGTTATCCAGCTGGGCTTTACCAATGGCATCATCACCTGTGATCTTCATGACGTACTTATCGTTTTTGGCATACTGTTCTGGGTTACAGTTAATAAGCGCCCTGCGCATTCGCTCGGCATGGTCGATGTCGTTACAGAACACAATTGTTTTTGCTAAGGGGTCAGTACGTTTCAGGTAATTAGTAATTGTTTCTGCTACAAGTTGAGTGCGCTCATCGATTACCAAAGTACGGTCAAAGTCTTTCTGGTTGTAAATGCGGTCTTCTACTTCATTACCATGCTTATCAACCTGCCCTTTGGTTGGTCGCCAACCTTGCAAGTCGATATCCAAGTCTACGCGCACTACTTTGTAAGGGGCAAGAAAACCGTCTTCAATGCCTTCTTTTAATGAGTACATATAAACTGGTTCACCAAAGTAGTCGATGTTAGACACTTCATCGGTTTCTTTCGGCGTAGCAGTTAAGCCAATCTGAGTAGCAGCGCTAAAGTATTCAAGAATTTCACGCCAGGCACTCTCTTCTGATGCACTGCCTCTGTGGCACTCGTCAATCACGATAAGGTCGAAGAAATCAGGGTCGACTTGCTTATAGGCTTTCTGGCTTTCATCGGGGCCAGTCAATGCTTGATATAGTGCCAAGTGAACTTCGTAAGCGGGATCGACTTTTCTGCCCGTGATTTTCGTCATTGCCTGGCCGAAAGGCTGAAAGTCATTAATACGAGTTTGATCGACTAAAACATTTCGGTCTGCCAGAAACAAAACACGCTTCTTCGCTTTGGCTTTCCACAAGCGCCAGATAATTTGAAAGGCCGTATAGGTTTTACCTGTACCTGTTGCCATTACAAGCAAAATCCTGTCTTTTCCTGAGGATACTGCTTCTACAGTTTTATTAATCGCTTGTAGCTGGTAGTAACGCGGCGATTTACCAGAACCATCGTCATAGTAGTCTTGTGTGATAATGGGTAACTGTGATTCTTTATAACCTTTATACACACAGTATTTTTCCCAAAGTTGTGAAGGCGTTGGGAAGTCTTCTAGACTAATTTCGGTTTCAAGCTTCTGAGGGTTCGTTTTGTCATGAAAGATAAAACCGTCACCATTGCTGGCAAAAATAAAGGGCACATCGAGTAATTGGGCGTAATCAAGCCCTTGTTGCATCCCTTTACCAATTTCATGCTTATTGGCTTTGGCTTCTATAACAGCCAAGGGCATTGAGGGTTTGTGATAAAGCACGATATCAGCGGATTTTACTTTTTTACGGGCAGCAACCATTCCGCGAACGACGACTTTACCATCGCGCAATTTCACTTCTTGCCGGATTTGGGTCATATCATCCCAACCAGCCTGCTTTATAGCAGGCATGATGTACTTAGATATGATATCGGTTTCTGACAGCGCTTTTTTGTTAACTGAACCCATACGTACTCCGTATACAGTTCACGTGAAGGGCCAAGGGCAGTTCTCTAATTGAGAACTGGGTTGATTCCCTTCAGCGTGACGAGATAGTCCTTTTGTGCGATTCTCGTGTATATTCGCTTCTTATTAGACAAAAGTATCAGAACACCGCCTTATTGTCACTTATACGTACTGTAATCGGTCGTGCCACGTTATAGTCTATTTTAAATAAATAGCTGAGGGTATATAGCCCCCTTTACTCGCGACGGCATACTTAATGTTCTTCATAGTAATTTGATGCTCTACACCAAAGTGCTTAAATATATCAACGAGGTTTTCAAAGACTTTATTCTTTTCTTCAATCTCAATCAGCATCGTTCGGTGAGGGTAACTGTAAGCCTCCAGATAAAAACTTATTTCTACTAAGTATTTGTATTGCTCCGTGTAGAACAGCCTTACAGAGACAAAATTAGAGGTCACAGGTAGCAGGGATTCATTGGTGACACTTTTTTTGATTGACTGAGCATCAAATTTAAGCAAACTTTTTTCATTAATAGGCTTCTCTAAACGGAACAGATCGTTGCCTTCCCATACGCATTTCCCGATAACCACATACTCTTGATTAGGTAGTTTTTTGCGATTCAGCGTTAGCTTTCTACCAAATTTAAATCCATCGTTAGCCTCAAAAATATGCGCAAATGAATTAGACTGGCAAATTCTACTCAATTTAAATAACGCAATTAGTTCGAAGGTGTGCTGAGTTGGATTGTAATAGTCTAAGTTCAAAGTGAAGCCAGGCTCAATTTGTTTACAGATACCGCGTAGAGTAATGAAATCCAAATTTGGAAAATCCCATCTGACTTCGCTACCAATTGCAATAGGCATGGTCACATCTTTTTGGTAATAAAGGTTTTCATAGAACTCTCTATTTTTGATTACCTTTTCGTCACTCAGCAAACGAAGGGCAGTGTCGCACCAATGTTGAAAATAGGTGTGTGAAAGGAGTCGATTAAGTAGCTTAATTTTATGCTCTTTCACCAGTCGATTATTTTTTTGTTCAGTTCCAGAAGTATTTTCTCCCCTTTCTACCATCGGAATATGCACATAGCCTTTAACTAGCCTTTCATCAACGTTTATGACATTTAATACACTAGTTATAAAGCCCTCAGAATTTACCAACGCAACAACACTCGCTAATTGATTGAGTAGACCGTTATCAATAAATGCTTTATTCAAATCGCCAAGACCTACTAACTCTGCCTCTACCCAGTGACCGTCCGAGGTCGAAGGTAAGCCATATAATTCTTGTATCACCTCCGACTCTTTTTCCGACAGCCGACGTCTACCAGACTTAATTTCACTAACTCGTGAAGGCTCTAAGTTCAAATCCTTGGCGACTTGACCACTGCTGGATATCGAGCACGCGTGTTCAATATAGTGTTTTGATATCTGCTTATTTAGTTTTGTTTCAGTTTCTTTCATAGCTTTCTCCTCGTTTGCGTCACGATACAATCTCAAATTTTAAGTTACGTTAAAAGCGTAATTTATGTGTAATTTTTACTAAAATTAAAAAACACAATAAAACACTAAATCAATCCGAGAAACCGCTGACGCGCTATTCATCGACTTTTACATACTGATTCACACACGAAGATAGCCGTTAACGAAAAAGCTTGTGGCAATCTCAAAAGTTCTCTTTGTTTGGCCCTTTTTAGGGCTGAAGACATAAAAGGAGAAATACATGAAATGTAAGCGGCAATTTTTTATCGCATTGTTTGACGTACTAAGCTCACAACTAATGACCATAGGGGACATTCTGTTTGTGATTTTTGTTGTGCAACTAATAATTCGATTCGAAGTGGCAGAGAGCTATCCGTTTACCGGAATAAGAGGCTATATGCTAATTTTGCTTATCTATTTATTATCACTTGCTTGTCACTTACAAAGTGCAAGGTTGCGAAAAAAATAGAATGTTCTTGGAGTACCCGCTGGGTGCTCTTTTTTTTTCTAATTATTTGCCCATTACCACCCGCAACTCGCTTTTCGCTCTCATCGAAGACGCAAACAACGTAATCGGTACGATTATGTAAAAAAGCTTGAGCAAAGCTCAATAACGACTGCGCAGATAATAGTTTTGTGAAACAGAACTATTATCGGAGCCGGAGGCAGCATCGCAGATTTAGCCAGATTTCATTTTGCATAAGCAAAATTGCTTGTAATTACGGAGTAATTGCAGGCTACTGAAACACCAACGGTGTGAACTCTGCGATGGGGTATTCAAAGCGCAGCTTTCCCTGAGTAGAGCCTGGTGGAATGTGGCTAAATCAGCGGTAGCTGACTCCAAGTAAAACTTCTGTCGCAGTCACAAAGTGACAAGTAGCAGAGCAGCGACGAGTCGCGTCAGCTCTGCTTTGCAGAAGATTTACTTCTACGAAGTAGACAACATTTTAAGAATAAAAAATGTTGTGGCTAAGCAGTATGCTTGGCAAAGCGAAGCTTAAGCATAATGCAAAGCATTGTGCGCTCATTCGAAGATTCTCCCGAGCTTGATTCTATGTAGTTATGATTTAAAAACAGGAGAATGAAATGAACTACATAGACCGTGCAATCGAGTCTTCTACACGCAACCTATACATCACTAATAAGAGTGACCCAGCGTCACTTGGCATACAGCGAGAGAATGCCGCAATAGCGATAACAGGAATATTTGGAGTTACGTGTAAAACCGTAATTCAGCGTCATCTAGAGCTATCTAGAGAAGCCGTAAATAAACTTGTAAATAGACTCAAAAAGAAGCAAATCGTAGCTATACACCCTACTTTTGCCAACCAAGACAGGAACTTCATAGTTCTAACCAACCAAGGTATTCGGGAGGCGGAATTTTTGCTCAACAGAGAACTACACCTGCGCTCAGATGCTAGCAGAGTGAACGAACGAAATTTGCTTCATGACCTCTCGGTACAGATTGTTATTCTCGACTTAGTGAAGGCTAAGAAAATTACGGGATTTGCTTCTGAGCGCGATATTGCTATTCAGTTAGAGAATAGAGCAAATGACCCTCGACTGGTTGATGCTCTGGTCGTCGATGCAAATACTGGCTGTCGTATCGCTATTGAGATGGAAGCATCTAATGCCAAGAACAAATCTAATGGCGACCTTCGCGCAAAAATACTTAGCAAATATCTACAGGAATTTGAAAGTGACAACGGGCTATATGAATTTGTATACATGTATAGTCACCGCCAGCGTTTTCTTACTCAGATTGAGAAGGCCCACGCTCGTCTATTCGCAAATACCCGCTCTTCTTTCACTGAAAGTGAGCAAGTAACGCTGACGAACCGAATCAAATTTCAGCAAAACCAATGTAATGTCATTTACGAATTAATGTTTAACAGTAAAAGGCCATTAGGAGATGAGAAGTCACAGTCTGTTTCCAGAGATACGTTTTTCACCGAACTCGCCAAACTGGAAGCGCTTGCACAGAGTAGCAAAGACAGAATAGTGGAAATAAGGTTAGAAGGCTTTCGTGACGGAGGAAGAATTTTAGGGTTACTAGATTAATTTTAAACTTGACCTCAGGGAGCGATACGCTCCCTTTTTTTATGGCTTACGATAGCTTCAAGAATTATTGAATATCGTGTTGATAGACAAAGCATCTTTAACGCACATACCTCTATGTGCGTCGAGCCAGCAGGAGGATTGCACTGTCGAGGTTTACTGTGCTACCAGTAGTGTTCCCACCCGAGTTCATGAGACTCAAGCAGATTGAGTTTATGAAAGATTGCGGCTCAGCTATTACTACATAGTCTCCGATTACGAAAATTTTTCAGCATAATTTACATGACAATGGAAATTTCGATTGAAGTAAACTGAATATAGTTACCGATTAATGTGAGCGCGACGCATTAATCTGGTTACAGCTTTGACGGTACGCTATTAACCTCCCTTCATACAACAGGAGACTAAATATGACTTAAACCTATCTGGTAGGCTGGCGTTGGCTCTTGCCACAAATTAGTGAGCTAGACGATGCGGAGGCGTCTTACAACCTCGGCATATAGATAAAGTGTATTAGATAAAGTGTATAGATAAAGTGTATTAGCTCGGACTTGATCATACAGTTTCAATGAGTAATTAAAACTTCATCTTACAGGCAGCTATGAACTAACAGAGGCGGCAAAAACTATTTGTATTTAATATAGAGGCTCAATAACGTGTTGAGCTAACGGCTTTTCAACTCTCTTTTAAGTTTTTTGCTATTCAGATAAATATTATCTTTCCCGTTCTACAATTAAATCATACATTTCCACAAGAAAAGCCTCCAATTCATCTGAATCATTATACCTTGTGCTATTTCCTTTATCGTCCTTAATGAACCAGCTATCTTTGAACAAGCCGACTTTCCCTTCAGCTTCTAACCCCATCAAAGAACATAAAGATCTCAATTGATTATGATTAGCTTTTTTTTTCTTCGCTATCTCAATAAGTTTGATAGTTTGAGGGTCATTTACATCACACTTTACATGCCAGTCCATAAGTTGCTGCTGATTAACCGTATTTCTTCGCCCCCCTCGTATTGCTGAATCCTGTGCTATGGCATTTTCATCTTTTAACGACTGAACTCTTAGTTCAATATATTTCGATTTTGCCAATTGCTCATCACCTTTGGATATAGAAAGAGCCTTTGTCCATAGCCCAGATAGTAGATATCCTTGTTGCAGTTCTGATGCAACTTGCTCATAAAGTTTCTCTTCAAGCAAACGTAACTTGGCAGAGTTCAAACGAAAAGAACGAAACATAATAATACCTGACCTATATCCTTACAGTATCTGTAGTATCTCTAGGGTAGATACTAAATACAATATGTAGGCTCCAAAGTAACTTCAAATTTGATTAACGGCGATGGTTCACTTTCTGTCAAACTTCAGCTTCACGCACTACTCTGCCTTTTAATTACAAATACTCGGACTCAAGGCATTAGCAAATGTAAGATTTGATTGAGTCCGATTATTCGAACTTGACAGATAAAGTTTACAAAAGTGTTTACCTTATCCCCAAGGCGTATCGTCCTTTTTGATATGTAATTTGCTTGTATCGAGTTACTTCCAGGCTTCCTCGTGTCCAACTAAATAGTCGAGCAATTGTAGAGTCAGCATCTTGTTCCTTCACACTGAAAAATTTTCTTGCTATGTGAAAAATAGCTATTGATAAAACTAAAGTAAAAATATCCCTTTCATCTAGCAGAATTCTCATGAGCAGAACTTAGTTAATCATAGGACTAACTGAGGAATTTATTATGAGACCTAACTACGAAAGCGTTTTCGACGCTTGCATTAAACTCTCTGGAAAATGGATATCACTTGCTAATTCAGTGAGCTATGTCGCAATCATTAATACACTTTGGAACATACTGTTTCTATTGCTAGATTATCCCGACCTCATTGCTTTTGAGGCATTGTCATATAGGTTATTTTTGATTTCGTTTGGATGCGTGGGGATAGGGGTTATTTTTTCACTAGCTGCGTATTTTTGTATGCGAAAATTGGAGAGTAAATAATATTGAGCACCCCGCGAGGGGTGCTTTTCTTTCGAACATGTGATCTTGATAGTTTGGCAAAATGTAGATATTATATGTGAATAAGTATTGATCTATTGCGCTGTCTATGGCAAGCTTTTCGGAGAAAAGCTTGCCATAGACAAAAGCGAAGAAAAAACTCTTTACAATCAGAGGGTTATTGCAGAAAAGTCTTGTTTCTTGACTGGGGTGATTATTTAGTTATATTAGTCTTTAAGTAACGTACAGGAGTAATACGATGTACAGAGAAGAAGATTGGGGCGATTTAGGCTAAGTAAGCCTACAAACTATATTTAAAAGCACAATGAGTTTATTGTGCTTTTTTCGTTTAGAAGAGGTGGTTCATGGATGAGTGTTTTAGGGATATGGGCTACCTTATGTGTATAGCAAGGTATCACCCTACATTTTACTCCACTCTTGGAGCAGCTGTGCTAGCAGCACTATTCGCTTACGTCAGCATAAAAATGAATAGGCAATCTGCCCGAGAAAAAAACTCCGTCGACTTTGAGCACAATTACAAAAATAGCGACAAAGTAAGAAATGCTTGGCTTGTTTTGATGAAGATAACGCAAAACCGTCTACAGCAGCCAATAGTTGAGTTCGCAAAAAAGGAAATGTATGCCACTACTGAAACCCAAGCAATTGTAACTATTCTGAATGAATGGGAACGAGCAGCAAACGGTATACACCACAGAGTATATGATGGTAATTATTTGTACAAAACATATGGAACAACGGTTCTAGACCTTTATGCTTACACATATGAGTTTATAAAAGAGCGCCAGAAATCAAAGCCTCGCTCATACGCTAACTTCTGTCGGCTTTATCTAGCCTGGAAAGTTCGGAGATGTGAAGAAGAAAGGAAAAGCCTTGATAAGGATTTCAAGAGGCTACATAAAGAACTTTACAAATTATATAAAGAAATTTAAAAAAGGGCTGCAACGCAGCCCTTAAAGTAAGTCGATCTGCTCACTCCATTCATCAATGGCTTCCACCGAAAAATAACGTTTTTTCGATACGCCAAATACGTTTTCAAACTCAAAATCATCGACTTCTTTAGAGTTGATGAACTCGGAGATTGGTAACTCAAAGAACAGAAACAACAAACATCTTTCTGAGGGAGAAAAGTATTTCTTTCTTAGCTCCTCAGGAAGCTGCTGCACTAGCCCATCTGATAGTACAAAGCCGTTAGTTATAAACTTTTCATCTTTGTGCTCATAAATGTAGTCGAGTGTCTCTGGATTAAAATGCCAGCAAACTCGAAACTTATCAGGCCATTCCGTTCTTGTAGCGCGTTTAAATTGATGAATAAATGTGATTTGCAGATCACGTTTTGGTGTCTTTTTAGTCATAGTTAAGTCCAATTTAGTAAACCTCATAACTAACTAGGCTTACATTTGGAGAATTATGGTAATATGACTCGCAGAATAGACATGGAGCGTAAACATGGATTGGAAATTTTTCGCAGTGTTCTTCGGATTGTATTTGGTATATGAGTTATGCCGAGTGCTGTACGAATGTTGGAGAGATAATATGACCTTCAGGCAGTGGTGGAATGCGCCGTTGAAAAAAGAGAAGCCAACAAGTTTTGAAGCATAAGTTTTAAGCCTAGCAGAAATCAAAAAACACAAATACTGCACAGACTTCCCTACAGGCCAATAAAATAGCCACTAAGACGCGGGTTCAAATCCCGCCAGCTCCACCACTTTCAAAGGCTTGCCACTCGGCAAGCCTTTTTCGTTTCAGCTTCCGAAATTTGTAAATTGTTTCGAATTAAAACAAAACACACACTACCTAAATAAAAGCTATTCCCATTTTAATGGTTATATTATAACATTGCAGTACAAATCTAATTTATAGCTTCTCCAAACAATGCAAACAAATTCAGTAATATACGCGGATGCGCTATCTGTGCGCGTGGACGATCGCACACTTTTAGATAACCTCAATTTTAATGTAGGTAAGGGTGAAGTATTTGCGCTTTTGGGTGGGAACGGTGCGGGTAAATCAACTACGCTTAAAACCTTTTTAGGTTTGATGAAAGCAAGTAGTGGTAGCGCTACTGTGTTGGGCCATAACGCCACTACTCACCCTAACGATGTTCAAAAGTCTGTCGCTTACTTGCCAGAATCGGTCACTCTTTATGGTCATCTTTCAGGCTTGGAAAATATCCGCTACTTTCTTTCGGTAGCTGGTGTAGAAAAATCAGACGAAGACATTTTTGCAGCACTTCGCA
>Ga0208180_1000639_pt1 | contig 27851 bp, 28 predicted proteins | sample MalvireepMed_s16_FD_184241 | JGI IMG/M metagenome (GOLD analysis project Ga0208180, IMG submission 184241) | Marine viral communities from the Global Malaspina Expedition - Malaspina viral metaG DeepMed_s16 (SPAdes) (version 2) | ecosystem: Environmental > Aquatic > Marine > Oceanic | place...
ATCATATTAGCAAGTGAACCAGCAGCTTTAACGGCCCATGGTTCTTCAGCTAGATTGTCATAGTCTTCTTGCTTCTGAAAAATAGGCTTCTTTGTATTGGGGTCCAGCACACACAAACAAATTAGAGCATTAAATCGAGCATTATCAGCTTGCCCTTCTACACTATTGGTATCAAGGGCCGATCTTTCCGCAATTAACGATCTAAACTCACCACGCTGTTTACGCATAGACAAAGCAACTTCGCGGGCATCCTTAATGGGAATACCCCCCTTTTGTAGGGCTTCTCCTTTAGCGTTAATTTCATCCAAAAGTTTATCGTATGCTTTTTGTTTAGCGTCATCCCAGATGCCTTGTTTTTCCATGTAATCAGTTAGCTTTTGTCTCAATAGAGCCCCAGATTCAAGTGCCTCCCGAAAAGCTTTATTGTAGGCAGTCTGAGAATCTCTATAGATGTCTGGAGACGGTTTTACCACCAACACTGTAACCTCATTGCCCTTTAGATCTTTTCCTGTGATCACATCATCGTTCTTTTTTTTACTCATGTTCCTCACCCCTTTTAATCATAGGTAAACTAATACTATTTTTCTTCCAAGTTATTTCATAACTAGCAAATTCTGATTCCAAGTTCCTTATTTGAGTATTTCCTCTGTCCAGTATCTTAGATCGGGCCTCCTCGAAAATAGTTTTCATGTGTTGTTGTTCTGGGGTTAGCTCTTCACTTTGTTCGAATCCCCACAAAAAACCAAAGTGTTCTTCTAGTGTAGAAAGTGCCCCAATCATGGTAGTTTGCACTTTCTTTTTTGCAACATTAAATAGTCTATCTCTAGATATTTCCTTATATTTTTCATCTCTTTTTTTCTTATAGTCTAAAGACACCTTTAACAATTTATTATAATCGTCCATTTTATTTCCCCTTGATTGTATCCATGCCTGCCCTATTTGCAGCTACGTGCTTAGCTAGTTTCATGTCTGGCATGTCAACATGTTTCACAGAGCCTTCCGTATGAAGTACTGCATCTCGACTTTGAATAACATTCTTACCATAAGCTGAATTGAGACCCGTAATATTATCTGCTTCTTCTTGAGACCCAGCCATAAGGTAAATTTCCTGCGAGGCAGCTATCTTTGGATTTTTAATTAAATCGTCCACTTCTCGCTCCTTTTTATCTCGGTCATATTTACGTCTTTGTACAATAAACCAACCATCTAAACAGTCATCATCATCAATTATTTTTTCATCTGGAGACTCGTGACTTTCATAAGCGCTATCATACATACCACTATAAGAACAAAGTGCCAATTGGTCTTTAGTTAGTTCTACAGCGGGTCTACCAAAAACATCTGACTGTTTCTTACCGTTCGCCCACATAGATCTCCAAGGGTCATTTCTTGCTATCTTTCTATATGTTTCAGAAGATATTACATTATCTTCATAGTGTTTAACCAAATGAGCAATAGAAAGATCTTTCCAATCATATGGCTCCCCATCCTCATAAAACACAGACTTAGATATTATCCAGTTCCACCTAGTATAATTACCAACTCCATCACAGGAAACATAGTCAAGAATGTGTTTTTTACTTCTTGCAACAGCTAACTTTTTTTCTATCGTTTTAATATATCTTTTAATTCCAACCAGCTCTTTCTTTCTATAGAAACTTCTAAAAGCCATTACTTTTAAATCTTCTATTTGTGTTTCTAAATCGTCACCTTCACGGTCATCAAAGGGGCTCCATAATCGTTGCTCCATTAATACCTGTTTAATTTCATCCTTAACATACACCCCCCTAAAATAAGCGTGTTGATAGGCTTCATCGTATATCTCAAAAGAATCATATAACAACTCTTGAGAAGGCTCCTTAATAAATAAAACGAGATCGTCACGCCGAAAGCGCAGACGACCTCGTAATATACGATATAGTGTTTTTTGAAAAAATATATCCATCCTTTATCCTATATGGCTACTCACTTGCTAGAATATGGTCCCAATTAACTAGCTAACGCAAATAGATTAACCACCACCGTGCTATCGGGATCTATTACGGTCCACCCTGCACAGTAAAATCATTAAAGTTAGAGTATGCATAAGTGACTGTTGCGTTTCCACCACCAGTATCGCCACCAGTATAGGAAACAGAAGAAAGCTTATTAGCTGTACCCAGATTCAATACAGTACCAGCTTGATCAAGAATAATAATAGTTTCACTAGATAGGTTTTCAGCCGTACCAGACACACTAACTAAGTCACCAGAAGTTGACATCACTTCAAATTCACAAGTTACTTCGACTGGGAAAGAGGCATACTTAGCATATGGTCCAAATCGACCTAATTCTGAAATATTCTCAGTACCAAAATCAGTACTAACTGTAACACTTTGAATATGACGGCCTTCCGATAAGACAGCACCGGGAAGAGCGGGATCATAACCCTGACTTTCAACAATCGCAGGAAGAGTGGAATTTTTAATATCCACATTCACCCGTCGCACAACACCAGAAACTGGCGTATCACTTCCAGTAATACCTGTAACCAAGCCGTCTGGCCAGTTAGTACTAGCAGCACTACCAATGGTAGTTCCACCCGTTACCGCATTCCAAAATCTATCATTTCCAGCGAAACTAACAGATTCAGTAGCTGAACCATCCACGGGATATGTATAACTTACAGAGTTAACATACATACCAGAGTTCATGACCACACTTTGTTTGTTAGTAGAAGCTACTTGAGATGCAGCATCACTATAGATGGCCAAATAAACATCTGTTCTTTCCTTGGTAGCACCCACGAGATCGGTCTTTCCAACGTCATTACTACCCATGAGATAAAGAAGTTTTTCGCCGTCGATAACCTTCTCGACGGTAACTTCAACATCCACAACACCTTCAATATTCTCATAAATCTGAATTTGACCAAATTCAAACACTTGTTCTAGATTGAAACTACTAGTCATACCCACACTTTGAACACCCTTAGCAACCATTGCTGTCGTTAGAGTGGTGGTACCGGTAGGAGCAATCGCTACTGCTTGACAGGCATAAAATATCCTGTCGTTTTTTGAGGATTGAGCCATTTATGTTCTCCTTTATTTAGGAATAAATATCCTATCTGGTTTAGGCACTTTTATATACACAAAATTTTCATTATATTGCTTTAACTTGTGTCCCACATTTGATAGTCCCTACATATAAATCTGGAGACAACTGAGTAATCCCTTGAGCGGCTGTATTTGATATCCAACACCTCCTATATCTATGGTTATCCACCAATTGGGGATATAGCCCACTAGGAAGAGCGTTCTCATTTAACTCATTACGATAATTAAATGGATAAACTCCCGACATAGCCACCTTGTTGGTGTCAAATAACCAAAGAGTTCTATCGTTTTGGTAGCCAATTTGGTCTACAATATTAGCGCATTCCCAGTGGTTTTTGGTAACGACATAAAATAACACTTCATTATTAACCCACTGGCCACCCCCTAATTGATATCCTTCAAAACTTCTGGGTGGTATAACTTCTACAGCTAAAGCGGGTAGCTGTACTCGCGTCTGTCCCAACTGAGCCCAATCTCCAGAGCCAAACTGAGAAAATGTTCCATTATCTAATCTAAAAGATCCCTGTTGTATTTCGTGAAACCATGGCACACCTTCAGCAGGAATAGTTTGTACCCATTTATGGCTATATTCTAGCTGAACCGTACTTGCACTAGAAACGGCAGTATCAAAAACAACTCTACCATTTGGATAATCCACAAAAAAGGGCTGTTCTATATTCCCCGTTGCCCGATAAGTACTATCTATAAAAACGCCCGAAATACGTATGGGTTGTTCAGTAGTTGCGCTTATACCCGTTTCCCATACCCAATTCTGTCTATATCCTTCCCACACCTGACCCTTAGTATAGTTAGGATCATCCACCAATCTCAAATTACTTTTTATACCCCCATACAAACCTGAAGAAGGTATATTGATATTATAAAAGGCCCCCTTATCTAGGAAACCCCAGTCATAAAAGGTAAGGAAATTTTCTAGCAGGATGTTAGATAATGTAGCATCCTGTGTATTAAAAATCCCTCGTAAGTGTTTAAAAGCGTCGTCTGGCATTAGAAACTCTTCTCTATGGCATCGATTATTAGTAATTTATATTCATCAACAGCTCTGGTAATAAAATTGTTATCCAGTGTTCCTGAATGGTTAGTATTAACTTTAAACGGTCTTTTTTCCTCCACCATTCTTCCACCGCCGCTTCTACCATAAGGTCCATATTCTACACCAAAATTAGCAATGATAATTGCATCTCCTGAAACAAGCAACCAATCCAACCATGGCATTATGCCACCTTTAATTACTTGGCCCCCAATCGCAGGACTTGTTGTTAAAAGAGAGTAATCAGTTGGTTGTACTGTTAACATCAATCCACCCTTAATAGAGCTTCCTACTGCGCTCAAACGAGTAGTTCTTACTTCAACTGAGTTTACAATAGTATCAATAATAGCGGGCGTTGGATCTCTAGTTAAACCAAAATCAGCTTTCAAAACACCCTGACGTAATGATTCTATTGTCCGACTAGCGTTTAACGCTTTTCTAACTACCGGTTTAACATTGTTAACTATATTGTTCTTTACGCTATTCAAAATTTTATTTGCTTCTTTTACCAAGGCGTGCAATATCATCTTCTCTATTTGAGAATCACTTTCAAGTATATTTATAGTAACATTACTAACCATCTGTTCTGGTCCAAAAAGTAACAACATATTTGGTAGTGTTTTGCTTAAATCCTTGTGGATATGACATCCCATCTCTTTCGTATTTCAAACTGTGATAACTTTCCATCGTATCATAGTTGGGCATCAAATACTTGGCCTTTTCTATTTTAGCCAAATCGTCCATATAGGCAATCGTTTGAATAGACCCTTCGGGAATATCAAGCGGAATACCAATATCTACCCACCCTTTTCTATTCCAATATATTCTTAATGTAATATCTTCAGTAGCCTCTATTACCTTATACCCCTTACCATTACAATAGGGGCACGGCATACCTCTTTCAAAGGGATAGGGGCCACCAGTCCTATATCTACTTATAGACCTATTACGAGTGCCCATCGTGTCCATATAACAGTTTGGGCATTGTTCTCGCTTTTCTGGATATACTAATGTGGCAGTTCTGGTAAATAGCAAAACCGCCTCATTGTATGTCTTAAACACAGAAGCTGGTATATTAATGGCCATTAGTCACCTTTCTACGGATTAACAGCAACCCCCGAAGGAGAGTTGGGCCAGTAGGCGTTTACAAGAGTAAACCGGCTATCATTTTTTGCATTAGTTACAGCAATAGTTTGATCAAACTGAGAAGGTGTAAGGGGCGGAAAGGGACTAAGAGTATAACTAATTTTATTAGCGGCGGTGAGACCGCGTGCGCCAGCTATACTAACAATTCCCTGAGCGCCATTAGGTTGAGCATTGCCACCTATAATTTTTTGTACAACTGCCATTATTATCTCCTTTTATTCGAATAAACCATAACGGTATCCAGACCAATTACCCCGCACCACCATACTTCCGGGGCTATAAGGACTAAGAACCGCTTGGCCTACAAGGGTATTATTAACTCTGTATAGATTGATGAGTTCCTCGTATTTAGCGCATAGATCTTTGTATAGGGTATTTAAACTTGCACTAACTCCCCTTAAATCTATAGCGGAAGGCCCATCTTTAATAGAAATCGCATTTGCGGATTCTGTCTTAACTTCGCTACCAATCATAATACAAGATGTTTTATAAACTGTTAACACAGCAAAATCAGTATCTTTTTTTCCGATTGGATCAGGACTGATAGAATTAGCCGCCACATCTACGGTATAATCATTAGCAAAATCAGCATCGTTATTAACGTGATAAGCCCCTACAACGAGAATTTGTTTAATTCTTTCATCAGTATACTTGGATTTATCTAGATCTCCTATGAGGGACCTTACCATGAGAGTTAAATCTACTGGCCACGGCATGTGAATCTCCCTTATAGATTTTCATATACTTTAAAAGATCCTACATCAGTTTTCCAAGTGCCATCTCCACTAACTATTTTGGACTGTATATTCCAAGTTCCCCCCACATTCAAATCGCCATCTACCGTTGTATATTGCATTTGTCCATCAGAACCATCTGTAGTAAATGTTGCTGTTTTGGTTAATAAATCACCATCGGACTTGCGAAATATAATCTGAATAGTAGTTGCGGCACTTATGTCTAAAACAGAAGAAGTACCCGCAGAATCCGTATCATACACGGTAATTCTAAAGACAGTACCAATATCGTTTAGATGTGCTTCTTCTATGTAGACCATATTTGTACCCTATATAAAACTGTCATCATAACTTAATACACATAAAAACGTTGCTAGTCCATAAAAAGTAAAAACGACTTGCCAGTTTTAGCTGCCGCCGCTACCGCTGGTCTCCAAAGGTGTCGTGTAGGCAATGCAAGCGAGCCGTACCCGCCGCCGCGTGTCTCTTGATAAAGTTGCGCGATCTCCGGCGCACTGAGCGCCCGCTTCCAAACACGCGTGTCGTCGATATCCGCCTGCGCATAGTGCCTTTGCGCCGAATGGCCGTCGGGATTCGCGCCGAGAATTAGCGGATAATTATCCTCGACCACGTTGCTGCCCCATCCCGTTGCAGTTGCAGTTAGCACGCCGTCAAAATATGTTTTGGCTGTGCCTGAATCGTAGGTGCATGTTGCCATCACCCACCGCTGCACGTTGACGCCAGCAATGTCCACGCCGCTATCCAATTCGCGCTTGCCCGGATTTCCGCCGGGATCGGTGACCATTAGGAAAACCCAGTTTCCTGCCCCGATGCGTCGCTGGGTGCCGAATGCGGGATAAGTTTCGTCGGACAGTTTCGAAAACGGATTTTCGTGGTCGGCCGCTGATGTGTCCCGAAAAAATAGCCATTGCGAAAACGTCAATTGCGAGACGCCGTTGAAATCGAAGTTATTTCCGGCGTCCCCCTTGAAACAATCATCGTTGCCGATTTCGCCATTTTTCCACCCGAGTCGCTCGCCGTTGCCGCGCCACGCACTAGCATCGAAAGAACTTGTTCCGATGTATCCTAAATCAGTACCGTTTCCACTCGCATCCCTCCAGCGCGGCTGCCCCCATGTGGCAACACGATTCGCCGCCGGCCACCATCCCACAAGACCACGAGCGAACATACTGCCATAATTCATGCGAATCGTAGTAGTAGATTTAAGAGGAGGAGTTGTTGGAGAATAAGCTAACATTAGCCTGAAGTCCCATATACTGGAGTAACATAAATAGCCTGATCAGACCCTGTTGAATTAAGATTTACAGCTGTGTCATGTACTACAAAAACACCAAATTTCTTAGGAAGAGATCCTCCATATAAAGCCGCAATAGAGACAGGGGCAAAATAATAAGAGATATCTGAAGTAGCGATAGTAGCCATGGAAATAGCTAATACCAAAGATGAGTCTCGAACTTGCGCATTTGTTATGGTTTTATTAGAATCTGTACCAGTTAAAACATCAGGATAAGTACTATCTTCCATTAATGCATAAACATAAATATTTATACTTTTTCCCGTCGTCGGACTAGTACCAGTAGTGACTTTGCCTGATAGTAAATAATCTAAATATAAATTTGAAGTATTATCTATTGCGGTACTTTCGCGCCCAGCCAATAAATTGGTATCGGACGCAAGTGAAGCTAATGTAATTGTTAAAGCAGCAGATGATCCATAAGCGATTTTTTGATCAGCCATTATATATTCCTCCTAGCATTAATAACCCATCCGATACCAACCTCTCCAATACCTAATTCGCGTGCTCGACTAATATCAGGAGAGGAAGCCATTGCGATTAATTCATCGCGTTCTGTAGTTGCTAAAACTAGAGCATCGACAAGGGCGTCAATTAAGGCACTATATTCGTCAATATCAAGCGTTGACGACTCACGATTCAGTAATACTTGAGCAGCACTAGCCACTCCAGCAACCGCATCGGAAACACCTGCATAGGCTCCTGTTTGAGACGCAGCATTAGCAATGCGATGATTGCGAGCCTTTTCCGAAGGTAATCCGGCAGTACTGGCCCCACTAGCACTCCATCCTAAAAGATCACCAGAACTTATAGAATGATGAGGGGCTGGACGATTTTTTTCATTTAAGGAATCTGCTACTTGTTGATTATCCATTGCCGCATATCCACGCTGAAGAGGATCGGTCTCCAATTCAACCCGTACTGTTTCAATAGGATTCATATTTTTCTCCTATATGTTTTGGCCTACTACAAGTCCATCGTACCATATGTTAGATCCGCCGTCACCACTAGCGGCTAGAAAACCTAAAAGATCTGCTTTGTGAGCAGTTGTAGTTAATGTGGGGGCCGTGCCACCTTCCGCCCATTTAATATGACTAAACCATGTGACCGTTCTACTTCCGGTACCATCTTGTTGTAGCCTGAGAAGGAACTTATCGCCCACAGTTGCGTTAGCAAGAGCCAAAGTTCTGTCATCACTCAGTGTAACACCATGAGTAGTTGCTTGATTTAAGTCAAACGTAATAGTGGCAGCATCAGGATTAATACTAATAGCCCCCTTAACACCGGAGGCGCGAATAACACCACTGTGTTGAACAACATCAATAGGATATGCCGGAACATCGCTACCTACTGCCAGCTTCTGATTGTTAGGCAGTGCCATATACGAACCATACACGCCAGAAATAGCAACCGCTGCTGCCGTATTACCAGAAGCAATAACATACGTTCCCTGAGTAGCTTTCGCCCCTGCGCCGATGGCTAGGGCGCGTTCTCCAGTGGCATTAGTATTATCAGAAATGTTATTCTCACCAGCACCAAGTGCGATTGCGCCATGTCCATCTGCCGTAACACGTTTACCTATAGCTACTGCGTAGGATCCTGTGCTCGTAGCCCCGTACCCTATTGCTATACCCGCTTGAGTTGCAACGGAAGATCCAATTCCAAGAGCGACACTTTCACTTCCGGGGGAACTAGAGTTGTGGCCGATAGCTATGGCCCTTTCGTGACCTGCGTTTGCATTGTGACCAATAGCTATAGCACCCCGCTCTCCGGTTTGCCCGGATGTTGCCGAAGCGCCGCCGCCTATAGCAATAGAGTCTTGCGAAGCTCCAGCTGTAGGGCCAATAACAACACATGTGGAACTATGTGTGGAGCCCCAGTTGTCCTTAGAATTTGCGCCCGCTCCAAGTATAATTTGATTCCCGCTCGTTCTAACTTCGTAGACATTCAGGACGCCTGAAGATGTCATCGAGGCGACGTTCACGCCAGCCGAATTCTGCCACTGTGTCAAATCGCTTGTTTGAGCAGCAGATGCTATTTGGATGAACTGTTGACCATTAGGCATCGTGAGGTGATCTTTAAACACGCCCGACAATAGAATGTCAGTTTGAGCAGAACCCGAACCTAATATAAAATGCCCTTCAGGCGCTTTCACTGAGTACCCCAGCGCCACGGCGTGATTGTATGCCTCAGTATAACCACCAATACCAATACCGTTTCTTCCTCTTAACTGCACAGTATGCCCTATCATTATACCGCCAACATTACTATGATCCTCGGCATTCATGCCTATCATTATAGCATCACCGTCACATAGTGCATTTTGACCTATAACGATGCTATTACCAGTACCAGAAGTAGCACGCGCGCCTATAGCAATTCCATAATTCCCAGCGCTAGTATTATAACCATAAGCAACCGCTTCTCCCCCCGCAGTGGAACCCCTACCAACGGCTGTTGACCGACTGCTAGTACTGTAGGCAGAGTTTCCTATTACAACCGACTCGTCGTTAGTAGTATAGGCACTATCTCCTATCGCTATTTGATTAGCGGTGGTGACATATGCATTGGGTCCTATAGCAATTCCCTTACCATATGCTTTGTATCCAATAGCAATAGCACGATCAGCGGTGACATACGCACCCGAACCTATACTAACTGGATTACTATAGTTGGCGTCACCGGTGTTGGCGATAATCGTACCGCTAACAGCCAACACATAAGGATTATCAAAGGCACTGTTGTCTTTAGCAAAGATGAAAGCGGGATCTGCACCAAAGTTATCGCCGTCCGCGTTGTATTGAACCTGATGTATCGCGCCGGAGGCGTTAGTAGTACCACCAGCAGCAGCAGCTTCCCAACCCGGATTACTGCCATCCATAGTAAGAACGTAATTATCCGTACCCTTAGCAAGTCTCGTAAACGTGGTACCGTTATGATAAAGCATGTCACCTTGAGCATTTGATCCAAAATCAATATTAGCTGTGTTTCCAGAAGCGTAGGCCGCTACACCAGATGCCGAGTTTAACGACAACGCTTCACCAGATGCATAATTAGCAGTATTAGTGGCAGCAGTTATGTTGGTAGTATTCGTCGAAATATTAGAGGCGTTAGTAGCCGTTAAACCAGAAGCGTAAGTTAATGATAACGCCTGACCGGAAGCATAGGCCGCTACACCTGAAGCGTAATTTAACGATACAGCTTCTCCAGAAGCGTAGTTAGCAGTATTAGTAGCTGCTGTAATGTTGGTCGTGTTAGTTGAAATATTAGCTGCATTAGTGGCAGTTAAGCCAGAGGCATAAGTTAGCGACACAGCTTCGCCAGATGCATAATTAGCCGTATTGGTAGCCGCTGTGATATTAGTTGCATTAGTAGCGGTTAAGCCAGAAGCGTAGATTAACGATACAGCTTCTCCAGAAGCATAGTTTGCAGTATTGGTGGCAGCAGTTATGTTAGTAGTGTTAGTTGAAATACTAGAGGCATTAGTCGCCGTCAATCCAGATGCATATGTCAACGACAGCGCTTGACCCGAGGCATAATTAGCGGTATTAGTAGCCGCTGTTATGTTGGTAGTATTCGTCGAAATATTAGAAGCGTTAGTAGCGGTTAAGCCAGAAGCATAAGTTAATGATAACGCTTGACCAGAAGCGTAATTAGCCGTATTTGTGGCTGCTGTAATATTGGTCGTATTAGTAGAAATATTCGATACGTTAGTTGCGATATCGGCTTCATTGGCAATTGCTTGACCAGAAGCATAAGCAGCAATTCCAGAAACATGAACTATCTCATCAACATTAGTTGTTGTGTAGATAACACCCTTCATGCTGGACGGATGCGCCGTACAATAATAATAAAGCTTGTCAGGAGCGTTTTGCGGTACTTCAAATCTAACTTCGCCTGCGTCACTTCCGATTTCTATATTGTTACCATCGGCATCTTGATAAGCGCTTCCACCATCGGTTGCAGAAACCCTAAATGGATGACCACTAAATGTCTTATTAAATGTATAGCTGTGACCTTTGTGCAAATACATTGTTGGATCAGACGCACTATTAAGGCCCATCCCATCAATAGTATAATCACTGCCGTCTCCAGCCGTAATGCTAAATATATTATAGGCAACACCAGAAACAATAGCAATATTGGCAGCATTAGTAGCGGTTAGGCCAGAGGCGTAAGTAAGTGACAGTGCTTCTCCAGAAGCATAGTTGGCTGTGTTAGTAGCAGCAGTTATATTAGTTGCATTAGTCGCTGTCAATCCAGAAGCATACGTCAACGATAGCGCTTCACCTGAAGCATAGTTAGCCGTGTTGGTAGCCGCTGTGATATTAGTGGTATTAGTGGAAATATTGGAAGCGTTAGTAGCCGTTAAGCCAGAAGCGTAGGTCAACGACAAAGCCTCACCAGAAGCGTACTGAGCTATTGCGCTCGCCCCACCAGCACTAGCTAATTGAGATCCATTAAAGTATAAAGTGCCCGCCACATTATATAATGTATCTGTAATAGTAGAGGGAGTGTTTCTTGCAAGAATAACGCCAGAATTTCCTACGCTCACCCCACTAGATCTCACCCACGCATCGTGTCCCACCACATCTAACCTATAAGAAGGTGCCGAAGTGCCAATGCCCACTCTATCGTTTAATGCGTCTGTTCTAAAAAGATTAGCTTCATTATCACCTTTAACCTGAAAATCAACATCAGCGAGGGCATTATTAATCGTAACTTTATTCGCTTGATCGCCCCCACCACCTTCGACCACGAAGATCATGTTTTCTCCACCAACCTCAACGTTTATCTCATCATCGTCAAGTTTGATAAAAGTGTTTACATCCCCATTATGATAAATATATTCACCCACATACATATTACCAAAAGTGGGGGTGCCGCCAGTAACAACACCTGAAGCATAATTCGCTACACCAGAAACATATAAGTCATCATGTACATGGCCAGAAGCATAGTGCGCAATACCCGATACAGCGACTATATCACTAGCGTTAGCGGTAATGTTTGTGGTATTAGTCGTAATATTAGAAGCATTAGTTAAAGAATTACCAGACGCATACGCCGCAACACCTGAAGCATAGTTAAGGGATTCGGCTTGACCCGATCCATACACCGCAAGCCCAGAAACATAATTTAACTGAGCGGTTGTCACATCGCCACCACCACCAGCTTCCCAAACCGGAAGATTACCGTCCATAGTCAAGACGTAATTATTCGTACCCTTAGGAAGTCTTGTAAATGATGTGCCATTATGATAAAGAATATCGCCCTCGGCATTTGAGCCAAAAGCAATATTAGATGTATTACCAGAAGCATAAGCCGCAACACCAGAAACATATAGATCATCGTGCGCATGGCCAGAAGCATAAGCAGCAATACCTGATACCGCAACTATATCACCCTCATTGTCAATTGCTTGCCCAGAAGCGTAATTCGCCGTGTTAGTCGCAGACGTTATATTAGTTGCATTAGTCGAGATATTCGACGTATTTGTAGAAATATTGCCAGCGTTGGTATTAATAGACGTACGAAGCGCCCCAGAAGTCGTAACTATATCAGCTGCATTTGTAGAAATATTGGTAGTATTATTTGAAATATTAGACGTATTGGTAGAAATACTAGATGCATTAGTAGCTGTTAATCCAGAAGCATACGTTAACGACAACGCTTGACCAGAAGAATATACAGCAATTCCCGACACATAATTTAACTGAGCCGTTGTTACATCACCTTCACCGATAGTAGATCCGTCGAATTTAAGTGTTCCACCATCGTTGTATAACGTATTTGTAGTTACGGAGGGAGTATTACTCGCAAGAACAATACCAGAATTACCAACGATTATACCACTAGACTGTACCCACGCATCATGGCCAACAACATCTAACTTATAAGCAGGACTCGATGTACCTATGCCCACCAAATCATTTGCGGCATCTGTTCTTATAAGATTGGTATCACTATCGCCCTTAACCTGAAAATCAACATCGTTAGCGCCATCATTGACTGTAACGATATCCGAACCGGCCTCATCCAGTGTGAGCATTGTTCTGCCACCAGCCACAAAGTCGAATTGGTCGCCCCGAAGTCTGATGTAAGTGTCGTTATCTCCATTATGATAAATATATTGATCCACATACATATTACCAAAGGTGGGGGTGCCACCAGTAACAACGCCTGAAGCATAATTAGCAACGGATGTCGTCGCGGTAATATTTGTCACATTCGTCGAGATATCCGATTCATTGGCAATTGCTTGACCTGAAGAATATACAGCAATACCTGAAACATAGTTTAACTGATCAGTAGTTACATCACCACTACCAACCTCACCAGAAGCATATACCGCAATACCTGACACATATTCTAGCTGCGCAGGAGTAACTGTACCACCACCACCAGCTAAAGGAGAACCATTCCAATATAAACCACCACCAACACTATATAAAGTATTAGCAGTAACAACGGGAGTGTTGTCGGTAACCTGTAGCCCAGCACCACTAGCCACCAAGCCATTAGCGGAAACAATACCAGAACTACTAACGCTTGCCAAAATACTATCAGAAGCATTCACCCACTGAGTAAGATCGGCACTTTGAGCCGCCGCCGACTTAACTACAACACCCTTATCGGTGGCAGTATTAATACCTACATGAAACGTATCAGCAAGAGTTATATCAGCATTACCAACAGCCACTCTTTTGCTATCCATGTCACCCTTGAACAAGGTACCCATAGCTGCGGGAGAAGCATTCCCAATAAATACTAAATCATTATCAGTATTACTTTGTCCAGCAGATTTACCAATATATATACTATCATTAGCTGTAGAGCTTTTACCAGCTTCTTTACCAATACCAATAGACCGTGCCGCGCCAGCAGAAGAATGTCCAGCACCTCTACCAACCCATATCGAATCTACGCCACCACCATTATACCCTGCCTGATAACCAATAATTGTAGCGTAGTCATCGCCATATGAATTACCCGCTTCCATACCTACAGCAACAGAATAGCTACCAATACCAGAAGCCGCCTGATATCCCATAGCCACAAAACCAATTTCATAAGCATCAATACCTGCTTGATGTCCTATAGCCGTAGAATAATGGCGCATTTTGTGCCCAGCCTGATAGCCGACAGACACGGCATTATATACTACAGCAGACGAACCCGCTGCAACTGGACCCGACTGATAACCAATATGTACATTCTGAGAACCGGTTTGATTTTTAATAGCCGCCTCAGAACCAATAATAACACTTTGATTCGCGCTCGTGACACCACTACCAGCACCATATCCCAATAAAACATTACCGTCATTAGACGGCCCAGTACGATCACCAACTAAAAGACCCTTATTAGTAACATCAAACGACAACAAATGAGTAGAAGTAGGAGTACCACTGACATTAACATCATATAGTTCTGTAATTTTCGCGTCTTTGATAATTGTACCATTATCAAACACCAAACCAGAAGCGCCTACAATTGCTTGATTTTCTTGATTGCGATAGACACTTTTTTCAGCAGGATAAGTTAGAAAGACGGTGCCACTACCACCTAGATCAACCTTATTACCACTATTGGAACTACCTAATATATAGTTACGCTCTAGATTACTAGAACCATAGGTACCAATACCCACTTCCCACTTATCATTTTCTTCAATAGCATAGTAGGTAATATCGCCACTAGATAACACAGAACCAAATGTCTGAAAGCCTGTTGGGCTTCCGGTAAAAGCAATACCTCCGGTGCCTGTACTAGAAGTATTTTCTTTTACTCTATCAGCTACTTTAAGAGCCATGACCACTCCTGCACATTAGGATTTATAATCATCAATCACGCATTACAAACATCCATCATGCAGCCGGACCAATATTGGGTCCACTAGGCTCTGGTACATTGTTCTTAGCTTGCTTAAATTCATGCGCTACTGTCACTTCTCCTATAAACCTACGCACAATACGATTGGCAAATTCATTGGGCGTTTCAGGGTTATCTATCTGACGAGGATTATCAGGGCCTGCTGGTTCTTCAGGATTAAAATTTGGATTATCCACCATCTCGGGACGACCATAAGTCGAACACAAAGCAATTATCACTCTTTCCACGTCAGCATCGGCAATATCAATACAAAATTGTGCCATAATACTATCTCCTTAGGCTATGTTCTATCAGGGAATTAATATTTAAACTATAGTTTTGAAGCTGGTTTACATTAAGACTAAAATTCGCTAATTTATTTATGTTGAGAGGAAAGGTTAAAAATGTTTTATTAAAATATATAATCGGCGCCCCGCCCCCAAAAGGTTCGGTTCTTGAAGCATCATCGTCAGCAAAAGGAGCTGCTGCGAACGGAGCACTACCAAAAGACATAAATTCACCCTCCGCTAATACATACACAAAAAAGCGTGTATAATAAAAAAGCTGCCCCAAAAAGGAGCAGCCTTAATATTGTGAGAATAAAGGTTATTAGAAGGAGCCCGCGAGAACACGTCGGTTATCGAGAACACCAAAGCCCAACTCGGCCCAACCATAATAACCCTGCCGCTGGTGACGATGAAGACCTTCATCTTCAAAGATCTCAACGTTTTTCTTGATTGGCATGACAAAGCTGTCATTGGCACCCTGATCCAAACCAATCACGAGTTCAACGTCACTAGTAGCAAGAGAGCCACCAAGATCAGTAATGAAGTAATCTTGATACTCTTGCCCATCGCCAAACTCAAAGACATCGTGCAAATTCACACCAAAAATACGTGTGAGAGCAGGACCGTCATCAGAAGCAACGTAAATTTCTCGTCGAGAAACTTCGTCCAACTGATCAACGCCCCAGTTACGAATGTCTTCAATCGCTTCCGGCGAACAATAAAGATCGCTCAAGCGACCCGGAGCAGTAGCACTATTACCACCACCATTACGACGCATGACAGTCTTCATAAGACTAACCAACCGCTTCGTAAATTGACCCGCAGCCGCATCAGCATCGTAAACCAAAATATTACGATCAACAGCAGCAGCCAAAAGTGTGTGCCAACCATCGTCATTAATCTTCTTAACAAACGAAGATTCAAGCACTTGCATAGCGCGAGCCACAACGTTCCAATTAGCCTCACGGGCATACTTAAGCAAGAAATCAATCGAGCTAGTAATACCGTAAGTGTTAATCATCACGTAATCACCTTCGACGTGCCGTTCTGGAATTCTTCCATTACCGGGATTCGTATAGGCAATATGGTCCATTTCAGTACCGGGAGCCAAAAGATCCAACGGGAACTCAGGCGTGGCACCGGGCTCAAGAGGCATAGCACCATAAATAGAGGTAACAATATCACCAAAAAGAACACCCTTACGAATGGGAGTCTCAAGAGCTTTAGCAATTTCGCGTTGGGCCGCAATAGCAACCGCTTTATCAGAACTACCCGACTGTCGAAGTAATTCGATAAATTCGGGCGACGGACGATTTTGAGTACTCATATTCACTTCTCCTTTTATATTAAATATGTTTTAGAGATTGGTATTGGGAAGATCGATGAACACCTTGGCATAACCATCTTCATCCACGTCGGACAAAAATCTCCCAACAACCAGATGGGCTGGATTGTTTTCATCCATGCCTAAATCAGACGCAGAAATATTTCCACTGTGTCCCAGATAAGCAGGATCGCCACCATTAGGATCTGTGCCCTCTAAGTTACTGGTCACAACCCATCCCTTTTGGAGAAGCGTAACCTTGCCACCCTTTTGCACTTCATCTTTATGTTGGTTAAGGTGTTGACGGGTAAGATCAATATTCACCATATCGTTCACCAAAAGACCAACAGGAATCTTACCGGATGGATTAGCAACATAAGTAACAAGAGCTGTACCATCATCCATTGATGCGCCAGATCCAGCCGTATTAATAGTTACCACACCACCTCTCGTCGCAGCTTCATTCATAAAGAATGAAATGTCAGTTTGTAACGTACTTCGGTCAGTTTTAAGAGCCATTATATCTCTCCTTTTATTATAAAAAACTAAATTATTCTTTAACAGGAACCGATTGAAGAACAGAACCAAGCCATTCACTTGCTATAGCTCGCAAATCATCTTGGGGCTCATCTGCACCAACGGCTTCCGCAATAGCGACTTCTGCTGACTCTTCAGCATTTTCCAAAACTTCGTCACTAGCTTCAGCTGAATCCACTTCCTCATCAAGCTCCGCTTTTTTCTTCATTGCGGGAGCTTCTTCCTCTTTATCTTCATCTTTTTTCTTTGGTGGCCATTCACCCTTTTTCTTCATTTGCGCCGTGAGAACAGACACAATTGCCCCAAAGGTATCATCGTCGAGCGCAGAAAACTTTTCCACTGTAGCAATGGCTTCGTCGCCCTGCAAACCGATTTCCTCAAGTTGCGCTTTTCGCTGAGATGCAATCTCTTTTTGCTGCATAACAGCCAAAGCTTCATCTTTCTTAGCAAGATCTTCTGCCAACGCTGACAGCTTCTCTTCCAAGGCTTTCGTACTTTCATCGCTAGTGACCTTTTCACCACTAAGAGAAGCGACACTCTCAATAAGCTTGTCCACTTCCTCTTGTTTAGTAGCCAAAGAAGCCTCCAGCTCAACAATCTTGCTCTGAAGCTCTTCTTGCTGACCAGCAGTCAACTGCTCTTGCAGTTCTTTGTTAGCAGTCTTGGCTTCCGCCAATTCTGCATGCAAATCCGTAATTTGTTTATCTAAACTATCGGACATTTTACTCTCCTTTAACGAAGATATAGTTATAGTTTTTGCTTCGGACTCATCAAACGTTTTATTGCCATCCAGTATTACACTACGAGGATTAGCAGGTTTTGAAACCAAGCCTTTACCAGAGAACGATAAGTTTCGTAACAGTCTGCCAACTCTGTAGTTATCATATGTTCCATTCCCGCCATACGATCTTAAGTGTTTTGTTAAAAATGCGGATGCTTCATTACGAGGAACGACACTCGTTTGTCCGCTCTCATTCAACAAAGCATAATCAAAATTAGGAAACAGACACTCCATAGAAACAAACCATTTCCCATCTTCAATTTCCGCGATGATTTTAGTCATACGGTCTCGCTGCTCTGAATCGCTCCACTCTGTATAGATTACAGAAGTCGTCAAAATATTGAACTGCTTAGGAAATTCACCGCCCGAATCAAGCTCTACCCCCTCAAAGTCAACTGCAACATTACCAGTAATATGACCAATAATGTCCTTTTCGTTGTGCATGAAGTTGAAAGGCTTATCTTCCGGCGTATTTTTAGCAGCCCATGTTTCTTTGGGATCAAACACATCATCATTCTTATTCCAACCTGTGCTAACCAAGATGGACTTCAAGTAATAAAGATCCATTTGATCTTGATTTTCAGCAATCAATTTATCAAGAGCAGACGATTTGAAAGTAGCAGATGGTTGATATGTTTCCGCCACAGAACACCAAGCCAATGTATTATTATTAGCTAAGGCTTCTTGCAGACCATCGTCAATTTCTTGTTTGTATATTTTCATAGATACCTCCAGAATCATAATACACAAAAAAATTAAATCCACGGTATTTATTGCCCAAAATCAGACAATGCGGCAAACGTGGACGCATATATGTATCGTAATTCGGAAGTGTTAGGACTTCTATTATTGATAGTAGTGAATGAATCAACTTTACTAGAAGTCAAGCGGTTAAAAGCATCAGCCGGTTTAGTATTTGTGTCTAATAGCTGCTTCACAATCTCAGGGGTAATATCCATATACGGCTGCATTCCCGTTAATATACACAATTTTAGATGTTCTAATTGATCAATTTGCGCTTTATTTAAACTACGTACATCCTTTTTACTAAAATGCGATAAAGCAATAGGCGATACAATATCAGAAATCTTACTTTGTGCTTCCATGGCCCACAAAGTTGCGTTAGTGGGATCTCCACTTCTAGGCAGCACTCTTTTCTGTTTACGTTTCTGTGTATCTCTAGAAAACTTAGGTCTTCCCGCTTCATCGTCTGGTTTACGATTATCTTCTAATTTAGGAACCGGCTCAACAGGGGTCTCTTCTACAGTCGTCGAAGGAAGTCCCAATTTATCAAGATACTCTTCCGAATCCAGTAAATCTTTAGTAAGTCCTATTTTTGCAATATCTTCCTTGTGTTGGGGATTATGGTACGGGCCTGCTTTTTTAGGAGCCCCTTTATCGTTCGTTCTTTCTCTCTCCTCACGCCTAACACGAATACGTTCAATACCGGGTAATTCTCTAAATCTTTCCAATAGTGTCTCCTGTGAAATAATGTCCCTATCAGCCAACTGAATCAGCAATTGTTTCTGAGCCGCCTCATCTGACAACACAATAGAATCAAAATGAATTTCAGCCGGAAACCTGAAACCCATAGCCTTTTGTACAATATGAATCTCATGACGCCAGAAATTAGCAAGAATCTCGCGCCCATATTCCAATCGCTCAATCAAGGTTTTAAGTGATACAAAATTATTAGTATATCCACCACTAGTAGTGGCGCCGGTAAGAGTAGGTGGAATACCAAGACCGGCATAAATACTGGTAAGAACAGGCTGATATTTATCACCTCCCAAAAACCTATATACTTGAGACTGACTTTCCGTAAACTTCAACTCAGGACCCCACACCAAATCCATAGTGCCGCCCCCAACATTACTTGCTAAAATATCTCTAAGTTTATTGATGGCCGCTTTCGTGGGAATGATCTTATGGTCCAGATCACCAACAGTCCATAATCTAACATTAGAAATTGCCCCATCTAGCGCAGCAAGATCGGCAAGCTTCATCTTTTCAAGCATAATAATGTCGTCAAGAATAGCATAAATCATGGGGTTAGCCCATAGTAACCAATCGTCTTTCTTGTAGTGATGAAAACTCACCTCATTGAGATCAAGGGGGATAGTACGATCCCCTTGTTTCAATCTACGCTGCAAATCACTGGGAAGGGTTTTAAATATAACCTTATTAGTAGTGGCACTTTTCACCAACGACTCAGCAGTATATTTAGATAGATTTAGTACAAATTCTGGTTTTCCAATTAATTGTCCACCATGATCTTTTACATCTACGGCCAATGGATTGAGAAAATCATACGACCATGGAATCTCGCGCTTTTTAACCTTGAGATCTACAATCTGAACATCGGCCGCTACAGATCTACGTAGTTCTCTTTCTTTTGCGGCGCTCAATTTAGCCGTACGGCGCTTGGTTATAACGTTACCACATCTATAAAGATAATTCAAAAATCTTTCAGACCTATCAACACCACCAATCTGTTGAAACCATTTACGATAAAACTTTTCTATGGTTTTATTCGGATGTACAAGAATTAAACCCTGAGAAGCAAAGTCACTCATAAGATCTACTACGTTACGAATGATGCCCACTTTATCATATGCCTGCATGCACATCTTTATGATACGTTTTTGCTGACTAGAAACAGATTCGCCGGGACGAAAATTATCATAATCCTGTCGCAAAAAACTCGTTCTTACAGACCTATTGGGTTCAATATCTATATAGCTCGTGCGCCGCCCATAAGCCACGGCCTTTTGGATACCATCATAAGCCTCAAGGGTGTCAGAAGTTTTAGCATAAGCTTCTTGTCTTTGTGAATCGCTATCCCATGTTCGATATAGTGATGAGTCGGACATTTAGATTGATCTCCGGTCAATGGTATTAAGAATAAGATCGTCAATTACATTATACACAACTTAGTACAAGTCTTGCGCTTTTTCCGTAAACCATGATGGCCCATGATATAGCTTATCATTATTGAACTTAATAGAAGGATCTACTTGAGCAAAACCCCCAATAGCCCCATACTCAACAACGCTTTTTTCAAAGGACATGCATCTGGCCGACATGTTAGCCATCAACAAGGATGAATAGCGATCTTTACGAAGTCTGCTTTTTTTTCCGGCCGCTACTTTAATTTCAGGCGTATCCCACCGCTCTCGCCCCGTAGACGTTTGCGTCATCACAATCATAGATAATTCATCTTTTAGCTCTTCGATTTCCATCACACAATCCTCTAATGTATCATACTTTCTTCCCGCAGATTTATCTTCCTCTAAAGACAGCCCAATACTCACAGAATCAAAAAACGGAAATAACAATATTTTATCTTCAAAATCTTTTCGTAGCCCGTGATTTGCTTCAGATAACCAGTCAGCACGAGCAAACTGACATAGTCTCAATATATGTAAGCCAGCATGATCATCTGTATCTTTTTCTTTTTCTTCGATTACAGGCCAAATGGGGACTTCTCCTTCTGCAATCTTATCCTTGTCATGTAAAGCTTCCATAACTGCAATTCCACCACCCTGAACATCTAGGGCTATTTCAAGACACGGAAATACTTTCATTAGCTGTCTAATCTTTTTGGCGCAGTAAGAATAAAAATCATCTTCATCAACAAGTCTAGATCTGAGCTTTTCTTTATGTTGTTGTCGCGTGGTGGTCCAACAGTGGACAATGCGTCTATGGTCTGGGTGTACTTCGAGAACTACAATACTGAAATTATCAACCTCAGAAGCGGGATCAACACCAAAAACATATCTCTTGTCATGTGTCCCTTTAAGCTGTGATTCAAATGACACTTCACCCGAAGGAAGCATAACTGGCTGATGGGGAGCCGTACTACATGCTTCTAAAAGACTACGCTTGAAAAACCCCTGACTATCAGTAGTAAAACATGCCCCATATTCCATATTGTAAATACCTGAATGAATAGTGGCTTTAGCCCGAGCTACTTGACCATCATCCATAAAGCCATCGGGTAGTTTATCAACATCCATACGAATCACTGAATATTCGCGCCAATCAAATTCGGGAGGAACTTCTTCCCCAAATAGCTCTTGTAATTTATGGATATTTCCTTTACTTTTGATAATAGAACAATACCGTTTCCAATATTCAGCAAAATGATTAAAATCATAATATGCAGTACCTGACAATATAATCTGGTTGGACTTCTGCATCATACTATCTTCAGTATCAGAATCTAAAGTGACACCCAGTTCCTTAGCTCGTTTACTTTTTGCTCTCGCTTTAACTTTTTCAATAGGAGAAGCAGATACTGCGGCAAAGCCAGCAACCACATTTTCAAATATATCACGCGGAATGGAAGCAAATTCATCAGCAATAATATCGTTTGCGCGCTGGCCTCTAATCTTAGAACCATCCCCTAGAGGTAAACATGTAATAGTACTTTGATTAATGTGCATCACACACCGGTCCACGTCTCGACGAGGACCACTACTAGTATCACACAAATCCCTCAGCACCGGAGCATTTTTCCAAATGGTATCCATATACTCAAATAGTACTTTTGACTGACGAAAAGCCGCACCAACCACAATAATCTTACGGCGTGGCATAAATAAGGCTCGTAGCAAAGGATATACAGAAAGAAGAAAAGATTTCCCCATACCACGACTACCAATTAACATGGGAAATTTACGAGTCCACACTTCTTGCAATATAAGAGACTGAAAAGGGGATAGTTCGATATTAAGTAAATACTTACAGGCGAAAGAAATATATTCGGGCCTCATCATGAGCCACGCTATTCGTTCCAGTAGCTTATCTTTATCAGCTCCACTAACCACAAAATCCATAGGATTAAATAGGCTCTCTGAATCAATATCAACACCCAGCCACGCATCTTCGATTTTTTGTCGATTATTTATCATTTAGTAATTCACTAGAAGAGTTATTATTTTTGCATTACGAGGATCGTCCAAAAAACCAATCATGGATGTTGCTACTCTCGATACCACCTTCTCTTCCTCATCGTGATTTTGTATGTGTGTTAAGTGCCACACGGCATGAAGCACCTCATGTAACAATGTATCCCTAATAACCGATTCCGCCACCCCACAATATATCCTAATCTTTTTTTGATCATTGCAACAATCACCATATGCTTCGCGCTCTTTAAATAACTTCTCAGACATTTCCTCTACTGTATATTCATGTCCCAGTACATATACTTTAGTTGGAAGTTTCTTTTTGGCCATTATTGTCTCCGCTATAAAACAATTCGTTTAAACGCTTAAAGACACTGTTACAAACAATAAAGGCATTTGGTTTATCGCCGCAAAACACTATTTTAGTCTCGTATCTCAACTGGAACTCAACCAAACATTTTAGTAGATATTTTCCCGTGATCCTAACTTTTGATCTGGCCCTCATCGGAACACCCGACCCCTCAGGGTATCTTAATAGATCTCCCAAAGTAAATTCGCAAATCATAAAAGAAAACTCATAGTCCCTCATCCTTTCCATCTCAGCTTGAAATGGCTTCTTTTTTTTGCCCAAATTTATAGCGATTTCTGAAGTACATGCCTTACGCTCAATACATACCACGTCCTCAAATCCCATCAAGGTATAATCCCCAGTATGTAGTGTGTCGATTTCCATACCAGCACACTTATCATACTGAGAAAAAATCCACCCATTTTGTTCACGGGTATCTTTGATGACTGTATAATTTGGTGACATATCACCTCAATGTTAAAGTTTGTGCATTATTATCAAATACCATATGGCTACGCAAATGTTGATGATCACCAAAAATTTTATTAAACATAGCCACATCACACCCGTGAAATACACGATGCTCACCGGCTGCATGAGCCGCCAATACAGCATCCACATCAACAGTAGAATGTGAAACTGGGTCTGGCAGAGGATACCCATCAATATTTTGTGGAGGATCAACTGGTTCTGGTACAAAGAATGGATTTTCAGACATGACTATCTCCCTTTTTGGATTAAACTTGTAAAATAAGCAATATAGTGACTCTCCTTACCTGTTATATCTTTATGACAATTTTTACATAAAGCAATTCCGTTATCTACATCATATCTTAAAGAAGCCGCCGATGACCACCGTATAATATGATGCACATTTAATCTCGCCTTCCTTCCCTTAGCTCCACACATTTGACACGTAGCCTTATCCCGTTTCAATACCCGCTTCCTGAAGTCCTTGTATACCGGATCGTTGTAGTCTCGCTTCATTGATATCGTTCTCCACCATTCGTTTCACTAAAGATTTAAAGGATACTTCCGGCGCCCAACCTAAATTAGTTTTTGCTTTTGTGGATAGCCCCAGTAGATATTCTACATCAGCTGGTCTATAAAATTTAGGGTCAATAACTATGAAATCCTCATAATTTTCTACCCCAATACCACAAAACGCTTCTACCAAAAGATCCCGCACAGAATGCGCACTACTAGTGGCTACCACATAATCATCGGGACTTTTCTGCTGAAGCATCAACCACATCGCCCGCACATAATCTTCCGCATGCCCCCAGTCTCTTTTGGCATCCAAATTTCCCAATCTCAACTTAGGGAATTGAAATCCCTGAGATACGTCAGTCCTACCCGGTATATATACTTCATCCTGATCCACTGTAACTAACTTACTGGGACCTACATGATGCTCCTCTAACCACGCCACCAGTTTCCCCAACCATTTTGTCACCTTACGTGTAACAAAGTGTTCCCCCCGTCGTTCCGACTCATGGTTAAATAAAATCCCACTACATCCAAATAAACCATAAGAGGTCCGATAATTGTCTACTAAATGATGAGCCGCAAGCTTAGCAATAGCATAGGGGCTCTGCGGCATAAAAGATGTTCCTTCATCTTGGTATTTGTGGATTTGCGGTCTTCCGCATCCTTGTAGTTCCGTGCTGACAGTATAATTTCTACCAAACATCTCACTGGAAGACGCCTGATAAAACTTAATTTCCTCTAACCGCCCCGAATATCTGATAGCTTCCAGTATATTCATACATCCCCCCGCCGTAACATCCCACGTCAGGGAGGGTTGATTAAAAGAAGTGCCCACATGAGATTGTGCCGCTAGATTATATATTTCGTCGGGCTTGTATTGATTGATGGTATTACTAACATTAAACGCATCAGTAATGTCACCCTCGATAATTTGTATTTTGGGCAGAAGATGCTTAATCCTGACGAGAGTGTCTACGCTCACGCGGCGCGTAACGCCCACTACCTCATACCCCTTTTCAAGAAGCAACTCCGCGAGATAACTTCCGTCTTGACCCGTAATCCCGAAAATAATAGCTTTCATACTTACTCCTTAACAGTGTCCTCTGTTAAAAATGGCTGATCCACGGTACCATCTTCATAATTAGAATACTCTGACAAACGTTCTTTCTCTTTTTCGGTAGCAAGTCGCATCTTTTCCATTTCTTCCCCAATGTGGTTTCGATATACGGGATCAGTTGCGATTTTTTTTACAAGTGCCGCAAATGTAAGCTTTGAATCTTCTATGGCTTTAATACGTTGCTCTCTAGTACCCTTGAGATCCTTCAGCATCGTCGCCTTGCGCGCTTGTAGATCCTTATAGTCTTTAGACAGGGTTTCTTGTGAGGCCCTTAGAATGGCTACTTGGCGCTCCATATTGATGATGAGATCCATATCGCGCTGATCCTTATCCCTAGCCTTTTCGTCTTGCACCAATCTTTCAGTCAATAGGACCTCTTGTTGGTTGTCCCTTTGACTCTTTAAGATACGGTTCATTAAAAGTTCCAATTTAATAGTATCAATTATCTGCATTTCCTCCGTATGAAACACATCGTCCTTAAATTGGGACCACATCTTTTTGAAATGGAACTCAAACATTTCCAACTCTTCAGCCGAGAACTGGTTGGATAATTCGCGATAATAGGGTTTCGCCTTTAATTCATTAGCTACAGCCGCCTCTTTTTTCTGAGATGCTGAGAAGCCCACATTCTTTTCTATCCAGTCCCGAATTGAAACAGGATCACGATCTAGTTTCTCTGCGATAATATCAGGAGAAAGAACCTCGGCTTGCGCCTCGATAAAAGACATCTCATCTACAGAAAATCTACCCTTCTTCATCATAGTCTCCTTCGATAATGCGTTTTATTACTTCAATAACATTAGCCTTACGACTTTTTGGCAGAGAAGAATTTGAGCGTAATTTAAGGTAGTCGCCTCTCAGGTGCGCGGGGAGCTTGCTGTCTATAAGGTCGAGGGTTTCGTCCAAGTGGGCCTGATCAACAGTGTTATCTTGGGTGGCAATTGAATAGAGGCTTTGAATGTCTATGGGTTCGAGGAGGTTTCTCTTTCGGTCCTGTATCTTTTGGGCGTTGCCGTGATCAAATCTATAGTAATTGTCGCGTTTAAAATTCTTCAGGCGGTTGTTTATGTGGGTATAGAGGAAATTTTCTAGGGGCTTGCTGGTATCGTATCGGTCGAGGGCCTCTATACCCATCAAAAATGCTTCTTGTTGTATATCATCTACATCATATGAGGCAAAAACGTATTTGGGGGCCAACTTGCGGGCGATTGTATTAATGGTGTCGAGCACTTGTTGCTCACTCAGGTTCTTTGGTATCTTCATCCTCTTCAGTTTCCTTGGCAAAAGAAAGTCCTCCGGGTGGATCGGGAATGTTGGCATCTAACACTTGCTGCACCTCTTCGTCTAGTTTGGCGGTGCTTTTAGTGTTTAACACGGTCTTGGCCAACTTAATGTTGCGTTTGTTGCTCATGGGGGCTCCTTGTAGAAATGGTACACTATATAATATACACTAAAAAGGCAAGATGCACACCAAATGTTGCTAAATAGGGGCTAGTCGGAAGAGAATGGGTAAGACATTCATAGAAAATTGAGTTGATTGCATCTAAACCACCCCAGCTTTTCCGACACAAAAGACGGATTTTCAGACTGAACGAAAAATAGGGGGGTTGTTGAATGGTACCCCATAACCATGCTCGCGACTAAGGCGAGGCTTGCGGGTTAAACCCTAACAGTCTGGATCGAAGTCCAACCACTCCGTCAATTCGGAGGGTTGACCATCATCATCAGTACTTATATACCAACGACTTAGGGACGCCGGGTGTGCCGCGCCGCACGTAAGTACTTACTACATAAGGACTTACAACTACTTTGGATATCTTTCTATTTCTTTTCGGATTGACATTGACAGGCTCAAGCCTAGTGTCTACAATGACGATATAAGAGATAGGAACATTACTTAAAGGAAAGAGACATGAGCAAAGATCTGGGAACCATGAACGGATGGGAAACGATGCCCGCAAAGTATGCCAAGCATACTGAAAATTGTGGGTGTGAATATAGCCTTAAGGATTACTTTGGTCCTAAGGAATACGCTATAACCAAATCCCGTAAATATAATATGACTATTACACGGCGTGGTAACTGCTACCATAACTACTATTGCAATGATTGTGGAATTAGCTATAATGTAGATTCATCTGACTGAGGAAAATTATGAGAAGATTTCCGGTTACTGAGTTGATGCGACTACACAAGGAAAAAAAGATGTACACGGAAAAGATTAGAATTGTGGTTCGGTTTGATGCATCGGAAAACGGGCTTGTGCCGCCTGAACGTGCTGGTAAGTTTTACGGGATTCATGAGGTGACTACCGATGGATCGTATGATGCTGTTCAA
>Ga0208180_1000640_pt1 | contig 27837 bp, 41 predicted proteins | sample MalvireepMed_s16_FD_184241 | JGI IMG/M metagenome (GOLD analysis project Ga0208180, IMG submission 184241) | Marine viral communities from the Global Malaspina Expedition - Malaspina viral metaG DeepMed_s16 (SPAdes) (version 2) | ecosystem: Environmental > Aquatic > Marine > Oceanic | place...
TACGGGCCTTCTTCTGTGCCGCTATTGTCTTTAGAGACGTTTTGCAATCCTCAAATTGTTCTGCTGGCATTTCCGCGACAGAGGAGATTTTGTGATGGTCACAAAATTTTATTGTGTCGGCTTTTGTGTCCTCAATTAATTTAAGGATCTGTTTTTTCTGTTTGGCGTTTATAAAGATTTCTGTTGGTACGTTTTTATTTGTTTTAATGGGGACAACCTTTTGCCCTCCATCCCCGTCATCATCCACATTAAGATCACTGTCCTGATCCGAAATCACCAACCCTAATGCGGAAACTAACGTGTAACGCTGAAGGTAGCTGGTAGTTGATCCTATGGCCTGGATGGAATTTTTCTTGCCAGAAGTGTCAGGACCACCCGCTAATTTTGTTCTCTGCTCATGTCCGTCAACATGGCTGATAACACAAGTGACGTGAACAATGCCGTCTACGAAATCCGTATCCCAGCTATAGTGAAGATTACACTTATCTAAGACGGGTTTTATTGTTCTGGCTATGTTATCAAGGCTGGCGAAAAAGTATCCAAACCCCTCCTTGTTTTTAACCACAGTTTTGACTTCATCCATAAACTTTTGGCGGGCGTGATTGAAATTGGCTTTCGCTTGTTTTTCCTCCCACTTCTCCTGAAGTTCCATGAGTTGTGCGAGCTGGCTTAAATCACCGCCCTTGGTTATAATGGTGTTAATTAAATCAACAGGCGTCGGGTTGCTTTTTGGTTGCGCAATCGCAATATCTTTTCTTGCAGGCATTATTCTTCTCCCACTTTTTCATTGATGTCTTCAATCGCGCCATTGATGTCTTCAATCGCGCCATTTATTGATCCCTCGATTTCTTGACATTCATTTTGGAATTCAACGTCTGCGCCCAAATATTCTGCGTAGCGAAGTAAACTTATCAATTTTTCAAGAACGGGGAGGGCCGCTGCCATTTCGGCCTGGGCCTCAATGAGATCATCCCGCGCACCGTCAGTGAGGCCTGGGTCTCGTCTGGTAGGTATTGTCAAATCAAGCATTGTGGTTCTCCTTTCCACCATATTAGATGTAACATATAGACTAAATAAGTTTATGTCAACCAAATTGGCGTATCACTATCCTGTGGCTAAATAAAACAATTTGGTTTAAACTTAGAATGTTGTGAATAAAATTGCTCATTTCCGAAAAAAAGCGGGGTTGTCTCAGGTGAAACTCGCTGAACTCGCTGGCACGTCTGGACAGCAAGTCGGACGACTAGAATTGGGGGTCCGAAAATTAAACGTCGAGTGGGCTGAGAGGTTCGCGCCGCACCTAGGATGTTTGGCCGTCGAGCTTCTTTTCGAGGATGTTGAAATAACCAAGGGCAGCTTGACCTCGGTTAAGTGCGTCGGGTTCGTCCAGGCTGGCGATTGGCGCGAGGCGGTAGAACTCCCGGAAGACGAGCAATATGCGGTGAATGTGCCGCCTGATAGGAGATTCAGGGAGATTGAAGTCTTCGCCCTCGAAATACGCGGCGACAGCATGAACCTTCGTTACGCGGATAAATCGCTGTTAATATGTTCCCGCTACGATCCAGTAAACGACCGGCTCCCCGTCGGTAAACGTGTCATAGTCCAAAGGCGATCTGAACTGGGATTGATCGAGGCGACCTGTAAGGAACTGATCATAGACGACGAAGGGAAGGGGTGGCTGAAACCTGAATCAAACAATCCTGCACACTCATCTATAAGATTCACTCAAAATGATGACGGCGAAGACGATACCCAAATAATCGCTGTCGTGCTGGCGTCATACCAACCAGAATAGAAATAATACACCATATAGGTTGACATACTACTAGCTTCTGGTTTATGAAGTTAGTATGCAACTTTCCAAATACCTAGAGAAAAACGAAATGACCGTAGCCGAAGCTGCGCGGGATTTCGGTGTAATAGACCAGACCATGAGGCATTGGGCGATGGGACGGAGAACTCCGCGTCCAAAGGCCATGCGCCAGATCATGGAATGGTCACGCGGATATGTAACGCCTCTCGACTTCCTGGATGGAGAGCCGAAATGAGTAACCTGGATTTGTTTGAGAGATACCCAACCGTTCCAGGTCATCGTGGAATTGATACCTCTATTCATGCGGCGGAGAGTATAAAGCCGAAAAGCAAAATTCTCCGCCAGACGGTATTAGACGCCCTCTTAGATTACGGCCCTATGTCAACCCTCGAAATCTGCCTGGTTACAGACGAGCAGTACGCCAACATCCAGCCTAGAACCTCGGAGTTAAAAGCCAAAGGAAAGATTGAGGACACGGGAACCCGGCGGAAAACACCTTCTGGAAAACCGGGGATCGTGTGGGGGTTGGTCTAGTGTGTTTCAGGTCCTGGATCTTTTCAGTGGCATTGGCGGCTTTTCTTTGGGGCTGGAAAGAACGGGCGGTTTCAAGACTGTTGCGTTTTGCGAGATCGAGGAATTCCCCAGAAGGATTCTTAAGAAGCATTGGCCTGACGTTCCCATATACACGGACGTTAGAGAGTTAAATGCCCAGCGGCTCGCAGACGATGGAATTATTCCCGACATCCTTACTGGGGGATTCCCCTGTCAGGACATCTCCACTGCGGGAAAACAGGGCGGCATCGAAGCCCAGAGATCAGGACTCTGGGATGAACTCTGCCGACTTATTGGGGACATACGACCGCGCTTCGCAATCGTGGAGAACGTCTCAAACCTGCTTTCTGGCCCAAGTGAACAACGAGGGGGATGGTTTGGCAAGGTTCTCGGAGACTTGGCCGAAATCGGGTTTGATGCGGAATGGGAAATCATATCGGCGAAAGATGTTGGATGCCCCCACCTTAGAGAGCGGGTCTGGATTGTGGCAAACTCCCAACGCCAACGAGGACCGGGCAGAGTGCTATACGATCGAGACAAGCTATCGTCACAAGCAGGAAGGTCGGCAGATACATTTGGCCCAGGAGGTGCGGGACAGACGATTGTGGCCGACACCGACAGCAGCATACGGGCAGGGATCAACTGGCGGCAAGAACCGCTCGAGCGATCTCCGAAACCAGGTTACTGGACAGTTAAATCCATCCTGGGTCGAGACTTACTTGATGGGTTACCCAATTGGATGGTCGAGCCTGACATCTCCAGAGTCGGAGTCGGAATCCCCGATAGACCCGCCCGTCTCAAAGCAATCGGAAATGCAATCGTGCCTCAAATCGCAACCCTTATCGGGCAAGCAATTTTAAATGTCGAAATACAGAAACATTAAAACTGAGGTGGACGGGATCGTGTTCGATTCCAAAGCTGAAGCCCGTCGGTATGCAGAATTAAATCTGCTTGAAAAAGCCAATGAGATTTCTGATCTGAGATTACAGACTGAATTCGACTGTGTAGTGAACGGCCAGAAAATCTGCACATACAGGGCGGATTTTGACTACTGGATCAGGGATGAGGAGTTTTCGCCCGACGACAAATACATTGTTGAAGACGTAAAGGGGTTCAGGACTCAGGTCTACAGGCTCAAGAAGAAACTTGTGGAGGCTCTCCACGGAGTTGAAATCCGCGAGGTGAGAGCATGAACTGCCCCAAATGTGAAGGTGCCGCAATGATTCCGGGTCGGCTTCTGGCCTTTGCCTCAACGGAAACGAACCCAAATCAATTATACCCCTGCGACTATGAAGGCTGTCACGCTGGTCATACGCATTGCTGCGACGGTCTCGAAGAGGACGAGTGGACTCTTGAATACCGATGGGTAGGTCACAACGAGGAAATCCCCGAAGGGTTCAAGTTGGCCAATGAAAAGAAGAGTCATCATACGAGACATTCCAGACTGGTGGTGAAGGAATATTTATGAAGTGGTCAAAGGAAATGGAATCCAGGCTGGTATCCCTCTGGAAGTCCGGTCTGACCTTCAGGGAGATTGGCAACAAAATCGGAATGAACCGCTGCATGGTTGCGGGCAAGCTCTCCCGCATGGGCATGAGAAGGAAATTAAAAAGTTCATGGGAGGTGCCGGTACGACCTTATGAAAAAAAAGGCGACTGGGAAAAAAGGGGGGATTTTAAATTCTGCCAGTGGCTGGAAGATGAATTCTGTCACGCCCCGATTAGTTTAAACCGGAGTTTTGCATTTTGTGATGAACATATAAAAAAAGTTATGAGGCAGGGAGGAAACAATGACAATCTTCAGTGAGAAGGACGCGGCAAATTATTTTGGGATTAAGTTTAAATATCCACGGGTACACGAGCCGTTGAAATCGGTCAGGCGGGTTGTTCAGCAAGAGTTTAATTTAACGAAAAAACAGATGTGCGGTCGTCAGCGCAACAGAAATATTAGCTGGCCGCGCTTCATAGCCTGGTGGATTTCCACCGAGGTCACATACAGTAGTCTTCCCGAAATCGGCAGGGTTTACAACGTTGACCATACCTCCGTCATGCACGGCGTTAAGCGGGTTAAGGAATGGGAGGATACCAATCCCGAATGGTGGGATAAGGCGCAGGAAATCAGGGGAGAATTTCTGTGAGTACCCTTCCTTACTTTAAATTTTATACGAATGACTGGCTTGTCGATACTGCCACTATAAGCCCCACGGCGAAGGGTTGTTACATTGATATTCTTGCCCATACCTGGAGTAAAAAATCGTTTTTCAGGGACAACGACACGGAGATGGCTCGACTTTTAAGACTTACAAAAGGTCAATGGAAAAAGGTAAAAATAGAACTTGAGCAATATTTTGATCTCAAAAATGGGACGTTTTTTAACAAAAGATTGGCAAAAGAACTGCAGGAAAGTGAGGAAAAAAGAGAAAAAAATAAATTAAACGCGAGTCTGGGTGGGATAGCTAAATCATTGAAAAGAAAAGAAACTGCTGTAGCGAACGGCAAGCGAACGCTAGGAAAAAACTTGCCCATATTAGAGTCAGAGTTAGAGTTAGAGTTAGAAAGAAAAGAAATATATAAAGAAAAATGTTTTGAAGAATTCTGGAATCAGTACCCAAGGAAGGTCTCTAAAAAGGCTTCAGAGAAGGCTTACCTAAAAGCAATTCAAAAATTTACGCCTCAAGAAATTTTACACGGTCTGATGAAATATAATTTTAACCCAGACCCTAAAATGATCCCCCACGCATCAACATGGTTAAACGGAGAACGGTGGAATGACGAACCAACTGACTACGCAACCAACTCAAACCAATCTTCCAACGCAGCGGAAGCGTATAGAGATTTCGTTTCTCGAAGAGAGGCTGTCTCCTGATTTTGATTTTCAGGGATTTAAATTTAACCGCAAGGTGACGATGGCTGAACTTAACAAGGCTCTTGAAGAAATAAAATCGTCGCTGATCCCTGCGAGTGACAAGGAGATAGCTGGAGAACTATTGAAATTAAGATCTCTGACTAAAACCAGAAATGAAGGCAAAAACGACATACGAATAATGATGGAGAGTTACGCGGAGAAATTTAGGGAGTACCCCAGAGATGTCGCTTTGGAAGTTCTAGGAATGGCACCAGGCCGGTATAAATTTTTCCCTTCATGGGCTGAGTTAGAGGAAGAACTTGATTGGCGGTCAGGTTACGCCAAGGAAGCGGTAGCCGCAATCGAGGGAAAGATAATGTCAAGACGTTTGCAAGAATTGAAATGATTGATATTTCAGAACAGTCTTATCTGGCCGAAAGAGGCTAACGCATGAAGGAGGTAATCGGAAACGCCACCCTGTATCTGGGGGATTGTCTTGAGATTATGCCGACGCTAGGCAAGGTCGATGCCGTCGTGACGGACCCGCCTTATCCAGATTGGCTGGCAGATGAATATAAATATTATGATGGAATTCTAGACCCATTCAAAAATATGGAATGTAGGCAATTAATATTTTGGACAACTAAGGAAGTTTTCCCGCTAGAATATACAGCGCGACACGTTTGGGATAAAAAAACCGGCTGCGGTTCCGAATACGAATTTATATTTGAGCGCAACGGCAACGCTAATTTTAAAGTGTTCCGCTACTATTTAATAAATTCAACAGTGGCGGCGTCGTTTACGGGGGATATTTGGACAGGCCATAAAAGCCAAAAGCCAAAAGCTCTAATTGAAAATTGCATAAAATATATTCAAGGAAAAGCTGTCCTCGACCCATTTATGGGCAGCGGCACCACGGGAGTAGCTTGCGCCAAGTTAGGCCGCAAGTTTATCGGCATTGAGATTGAGCCGAAGTATTTCGATATATCCTGCGAGCGTATTCAAAAGGCTTACGACCAGCCTGATATGTTTGTCGAGCAACCAAAGGCCGTACAGGCAGGGATGGGAATATGATTGATATATCAGAACAGTCCCAGCAAGCCTATCAGTGGGCGACCAGGGAAACATTAAAAAAGGCGCGGCCTGATCCTATTTTAGTATGGGCTGAAAATAAAAAGCTCAATTCAGTCCTGCAGGAGAGTTGCTGGGGGATCAGGAGGGCGGTGAAGTATATCCGCAGCGAGGTTGATTTTCAGACTTTGGATTATTCCACTCTCGATTGTCCAAGGGGCCGGGGAAATACGAACAATGAGAGGGAGCCCAAGGAAGTCAGAAGATATTTAATCTGGTCGAGCGGGGTGCTGGGCCGGCTTGGTTCAAGGGGATTGAACATGATTGTGAATTGTATCGTGGAGGGAGACGAGTGCGACTGGGATTTGTTTTCATCAGCCATCAAGGATTATTAGGTTCGGGCGCTTTCCCATGAGGTGAAATTGTCGGCACTGCTTTGTTTAGCGTTGAATGTCTATTTCGAGGCCAGGGGTGAGCCAACTCTCCTGTCCATGGCCGCGCCCGCTCACGTTGTATTGAATCGGGTAAAAGACGACCGCTACCCGAATGATATTTGCTCCGTGGTGAAACAGGCTAAAACCTGGCGTGGCAATCCAATTAGGAATCAATGCCAGTTCAGTTGGTATTGTGACGGTCTTAGTGACAGACCATTGAATAAACCGGCTTTTGAATTTTCCATGTTGATAGCGAGACTCGTCATGGAAGGGCGTATAGAGGACGTTACCTCCGGCGCTACGCATTACCATGCCGATTACGTCCAGCCAGACTGGAAAATCTATAAAACCTTCACGGCAAAGATAGGCTCGCACCTTTTCTACAGGTGGGAACGCTCCTGAAACCTGTCAATTTTTAAAAGGGGGTTTAAAAAATGATTAAATGGAACGAGATTAAATACGATTTGATTGGTCAAGACCTGGAGAGTTACGAGGGAGAACCCGGATATTGGAAGGCAGACCAGACAACATTGCCGCCTATGGGAATGAGTGTTTTGTTTTATTTCCCGCCTTACAAGCAAGGAGAACAATCGGGCATTTATTACGGGTATTGGATAGACGAAAAAGAATGGAGTGATGATTACCCACCCCATATTATTTGGTATGCGCCGAACCCAGAAGACAAACGATGCGTATATACTGACGTTATGCTTGGCAATCACGTCACTCACTGGGCTGATATTGATCTGCAGGAGAAGTAGATGGACATACTTGATATAATAGCGGTCCTGGTTGACGTATTCCTTCACATACTATGAAAAAGAAGCCGCGTGATCCGTCGTGGAAACTGCGCCATGCTTTGGGTCACAAGGTCGAGCCTGACCTGAAGAAGTACAGGCGGAAGGCCAAGCATAAGAAAAAAGTAACCTGGAATGATTCTAAACTGTTGACAGAAGTTTCAGAATAACATAGTTTCGTGCTTGGACCCGTGCGCCTAAATGGCGGCGGGTTTTTCTATGGAGGTTCGATGTATAGCAGAATTGATGTTGTAGACATACCCCAGGAAGGCGGATCGCTGGCTGAAGCCCGTATTGTAGTCGAGTTTGAAACGACGGAAGAAGCCAGGGACTGGGTTGACGAATTTCTGGTGAAGGGCGTTCTGTTCGTCATGGACGGGCCGGGGCCGGTGATGCACTGATGCTGCTTTCGTTACTGCTTATATTATTGTTGTAGGAGTTGTCATGCCTAAAGGAATTGGAACTTACGGAACCAAGAGGGGGCGGCCCCCCAAGAAATCCAAAAAGTCAGGGAAAAAGATCAAGAAAAAGAAGTAATGTTTGACAGGCAGGAGATTCTTCTCGGAACGATAGTCGTAATATTCTTTGTAGGCGTGTTCTGGTTCTTTTCATAATCTCACTGCGGATACACCACCGATTAGAAATTAGCACGAAGGTATCCAGCATAGATTAAAGAATGGGCAAGAGGTCTAACTTCATAAGGCTCAAGGGGGACTTTTACAGAACACCCAAGAAGGCCGTTGATGTTTTATGCTCACATATAGAAAGAAATTTTACTTACCACGAGCCGTGCGCTGGTGATGGTGCTTTAATCGAGGCGTTAAATTTATACCAGATTCCCTGTGTCTATAAAAATGACATAGAGCCAAAGCATAAAGAGATAAAAAAGCAGGATGCTTTTGACTTGGATAAATGTGCTGGTGATTGTTTTGTTACCAATCCGCCGTGGACAAGAGACTTGCTGCATCCGTTAATAATTCATTTGTCAAACTTGGCACCAACATGGCTGTTATTTGATGCAGACTGGATGCACACAAAACAAGCTGAAGAATACCTAAGCAGGTGTGAAAAAATTATCTCGGTAGGCCGGTTAAAGTGGATTGCTGACAGTGACCATGCAGGGAAAGATAATTGCGCCTGGTATCTGTTCGGCAACCAGCCAGAAGTCGGTACTGTTTTTATTGGTAGGCACTAATGGCTAGAAGATTTGATCTGAAACATGACCCCAAAACGCGGGAGAAAATACAGACAAGTCAGCTTGTTAACAGGTTGAATTCATTTGTATTAAATGGAGTCGATCCGAAAACAAAGAAGCCAATCGAAATGAGCAGGGAACAGATAACAGTTGCGTTGGGTTTATTGAAAAAAACCCTGCCTGATTTATCGAGCGTTGAACTGAAGGGCGACGAAGCCAATCCGTTGAATATGTCGTTTACGGTCAAGTATGCAGACAGTGACTCTTCCGAGAGCGTTTGAGGATCTAAGACAGCCCGCGAGATATAAAGCATATTATGGGGGTCGAGGTTCGGCCAAGTCTCATTCGTTTGCGACAGCCTTATTGATGCGTGGGGGTGAGAAGCCTCTACGGATACTATGCGCCCGTGAAGTTCAGTTAAGTATCAAGGATTCCGTTAAGCAGCTACTGGACGACAAGATAGCAGACTTTGGTATGGAGTCGTTTTATCAATCGTACCAGAGCGAGATACGGGGCAGGAACGGGACTAACTTTATCTTTGCCGGTCTGGGTAAGATGACGGCAGACCAGATAAAGAGTATGGAGGGAATTGATATAGCCTGGGTCGAGGAGGCTCAGACAATTTCGGATAACTCGTTGGAGATACTTATCCCGACGATACGAAAGGACAAGTCGGAGTTGTGGTTCTCATGGAACCCAAGGCATTCGAGCGACCCGATAGACAGGAGATTCAGAGGCGAGGTCGTTCCTGACAACTCGGTTATTAAAAAGGTCAACTACCCGGACAATCCGTTTTTCCCCAGGGAACTGGATAGCGAGCGGGAGTTTGACAGGGACAACAACGCAGAACGCTATGGTCACATCTGGATGGGTGACTATGAGCCAACTGCAATAGGAGCTATATGGGATCGGGCAACCTTGCATTCGGGCAGGACTAAAGAGCCGCCGCTAATGAATAGAATAGTGGTCGCTGTAGACCCGGCGGTGAGTGATACGGACGGCTCAGACGAACATGGAATTATAGTCTGTGGTGTAGGCGAGGACAGCAAGGGTTACGTTCTGGACGACCTATCCAGGCATGGTTCGCCGAAGCAATGGGCGGAACAGACGATAGCGGCTTATGATAAATGGTCTGCGGACGCAATCGTGATAGAGGTTAATCAAGGCGGGGATATGGTTCGGCATACGCTTGAGAGCGTGAGGCCGGGAATACGGATAATCGAGGTGCGGGCTACAAGGGGAAAGCATGTTCGAGCGGAGCCGATCTCGGCTTTGTACCAGTTGGGAAGAATATCACACGCCGGGACGTTCGATAAGTTGGAGGATCAAATGTGCCAGATGACTTCCGCAGGGTATCAGGGTGATGGTTCGCCCGACAGGGTGGACGCTATGGTATGGGCATTTAGCGAGCTATTCCCCAAGCTCAACAGACAGAAACCTAAAGTAGACCACCGCAATAATGCGGGCGGGTCTTGGATGGGATAATGGACGATATTGTAAAAGAAGCTAAAGAGGCATTCGAGACCTGTCAGGAAGCGGAGGAGGAGAACCGCGACAACGCCGAGAGCGATATTAAGTTTGCCCGGATGGGTGACCAATGGGACGAGGCAGACCGTAACAAGCGGAACAGGGAAGGCCGACCCGTTCTGACGATTAACCGTATGCCCGCGTTCATAAGACAGGTGGCTAACGACGCCCGGCTGAATACGCCCAGCATTAAGGTGTTCCCCGTTGATGATACGGCAGACGTAGACTGCGCGGAGATACTCAACGGACTCCTGAGGAACATACAGGTCCAGAGTAACGCCGACGCTGCCTACGATACGGCCATGAGCGACGCGGTCACTGGAGGGTTTGGGTATTTTATCATCGATGTAGACTATGCGTATAACGACACGTTCGAGCAGGATATTTTAATCAAGAGGATTGCCAATCCGTTCACGATACACGGCGATCCAAGAAGCACGGCGATAGACAGCAGCGACTGGAATATAGGGTTTGTCAGTGACATGATGAGCCATGCAGAGTTCGAGCGGGAGTTCCCCAAGGCCGAGAAGGTGGACTGGGACGCCGACTTTGAATCAGAGAAAGACTTTGACTGGATAACGGAGGAATCGGTAAGGGTTGCAGACTACTGGAAAAGGGTAGAGGAAGACCGGCCTATCGTTCTCCTGAGTAACGGCGAGGTAATAGACGAAGAGGTCTATGAAGAACAGAAAGACTGGTTTGATGTCCAGCAGGCATTCGTAGAGAATACGCGGACGGTCAAGTCATGGAAGGTCAGGAGATATACTTTAAGCGGTCAGGAAGTATTAGAAGAAATTGACTGGCCGGGGATGTATATTCCCATTATCCCGGTATACGGAGAGGAAAGCTGGGTCGAGGGAAAGAGACACTTTAAATCCCTTATCAGGGACGCGAAGGACCCTCAGAGGATTTATAACTACTGGAGGACGGCCTCGACCGAGTTAGTAGCCCTGGCTCCCAAGGCTCCTTTCATTGGGCCTGTTGGTGCATTCGATGAGGACGGGGACAAATGGGCAACGGCCAATACCGACTCACATCCTTATTTACAATACGACGGACAGGTAGCGCCGCAGAGACAGTCATTCGCAGGGCCACCAGCGGGAGCTCTACAGGAAGCCCTCAACGCTTCAGACGATATGAAATCCGTGGTCGGGATGTTCGATGCCTCTTTAGGCGCGAGGTCGAATGAGCAGTCAGGACGTGCGATTTTAGCGAGACAGAGGGAAAGCGATGTCTCGACATTTCACTTTATCGACAATCTCAACAAGGCGATTCAACACGCCGGGAAGATCATCCTCGACTTGATTCCTCATGTTTATTCGGGCGAGAGAGTGGTCAGGGTTCTGGGTGAAGACGACAAGCCTGAGAACGTCCAGGTCAATCAGCAAATCCCCATGATGCAGGACGGCCAGCCTGTCATGGATGAAATGGGTCAACCGAAGGCCAGAATATACGATCTGACGAAGGGCAAGTATGATCTTGTGGTGAGAAGCGGGCCTAGCTTTACGACAAGACGCGAGGAAGCCGCTACTCAAATGATGGAACTTCTCAGGGTATATCCGGACGCCGCTCCTATAATCGGAGATATATTCGCCAAGAACCTCGACTGGCCTGGAGCTGATGAGATAGCCAAGAGACTGGAGAAACTAACCCAAGGTCAGCCTGAAGACCCGGAGAAAGCCGCTTTGGCAGCGCAGTTGCAGATGGCCGTGGATAGAATACGGCAGCTTGAAGGCGACCAACAGGTAGACGCCGCCAAGGTACAGATTGACAGACAGAAGCTCGACCTCGACAGGCAGAAGGTGGGCATAGATCAATTCGAGGCTGAGACCGACAGAATGGAAGCCCAGGCTGAGATACAGAAAGATTTAGCACAGGCGCAGAGTTACGGGCCTGTCATTAATTACCCCTTCCGGGGGTAAATCGACCAGCCCTACGGGGAGTCGGAGGTACACCGACCAGCCCCAAAGGAAGTCGAAACCACAACCCATGAGGTAAATTATGGCTGACGAACAACCCGATGAGGGAATCGTTGAAGGGGACGAGAACGAACCCCAAGAGGTAGAGACCGAAGAAGAAATCGAGGAAGCTGCCAAACAGGAACCGACAGAAGAGGATGAGGAGGACTCGGAAGAGCAAACCGAACCGTCCCCTGAATCGACGACTGTAGAATACGAGGGGCAAGAGTATAACATCCCCCCTGAATTAAAAGAGATGTTTTATCGACATAAGGATTATACGACCAAGACTCAGGAGATGGCGGAACAGCGGAAGGGTCTGGAAACCGACAAACAACGGTTCCAGGAAGCCATTCAGTTGCAAGCCGCCCATACTGAGGCTTACACCCAGCTAGGCATACTTGACCAGCAACTAGCTCAATACAATGAGGTAGACTGGAATACATGGGCCTCCCAAGACCCTAATGCCGCGCAACAAGCGCAGATACAGATGGGTGCGTTACGGGAACAACGAACACAAGCTCAGGGGAAACTGCAATCTCTACACACCGAAACTCAACAGCAGATGCACACCGAGACAGCAAAAGTTGTTGAGCAAAATCGTGCCAGGATAGAGAGGTCAGTCCCTAACTGGAGTTCGGAAACCGAAAAGGCTGTTTTTGACTTTGGGATTCAAAGCGGCCTGTCCGAGAGTCAACTGGCCGGGACGAACTACGATCCCATCTTGATAGGGATCTTAAATAAGGCCCGACTATTTGACGAACTTCAACAGAAGCAGACCGGCAAGAAACCCAAAAAGTCTGAACCTGTCCCGCAAGCCACGAGGGTAAAACCCAAGAGGACTGCCCCGAAGGGCCTGCATGACGGTTTAAGTATGGACGAATGGGTGAAACGTCGGAACGCTCAAGTAGCTAAACGAGGTTAATATGGCTAATACAACTTTAACTCCGACAGCGGTTACGAGGGAAGCCCTTCGTATACTGCACCAGAAGTTGAACTTTGTAGGCACGATCAACCGTTCCTATGATTCATCTTTTGGTAAAAGCGGTGCAAAGATTGGCGACAGTCTGAAGATCAGGCTTCCCAATCAATACACCGTAAGATCCGGGGCGGCACTCTCTTCACAAGACGTCGTGGAGTCGAGCGTGACCCTTCAGGTCGCGACCCAGAAGGGCGTCGATACCACATGGACAAGTGACGATTTGTCACTGGATATAGACGACTTCGGTTCGAGAATATTAGAACCGGCAATGTCAGTCCTGGCGGCGAACATCGAATCCGACGCCATGTCCATGTACAAGGATGTCTATAATCATGTTACGGACGTTGGCGCGACAATTACGTCAAGCGATGTGATGACGGCGTCCAAGGTGCTGACGGATAATCTGGCACCATACGACAACCGTTGCTTAAACCTGTCGACTCAGGACAACCTTGACTTGGTTGAAGCCCTAAAAGGTCTCTATAACGACCGGACTAATGTAGGCAAAAACTACAAGGAAGGCCGTGTTGCTTCTAACACATTCGGGTTCTCCGAAATTATGGAAAACTCCATGTGGCCGCAGCATACATCGGGTAAAACTATCCATTAGATTGCCCCCTTGCCGTGCAAGCGGTGAGTGCAAATTCTGTGAATTGCTGGAAAGCTAAGTTAGGAATAATAAGCCAATCAGCAGCCAAGTCTGGCAGTAATGTCAGGAAGGTTCAGAGACTAGGCCAAGGAATCCTCGCAAGAGGATGGTAAAGGCCCAAGAGCGCAGAACATTCCTTTGGGATGATGATATAGTCCGATACTCCGATGAAAATCGGAGACAGTAATTAAAAAAGCTGTGTAACAATTGACTGACGATGGTACAGGCGACTATCTGGTGAATGATGCTGGCACGATAGCCGAGGGATCGACTTCGATCACTACGGATACCGGCGCTGGAACGTACCTGATAGGCGATATTTTCTACTTCGCTTCCGTGTACGCGGTTCATCCTGAGACGAAGGCAACACTCACGAAGTTGAAAGAGTTTACCGTTACGGCGAACTCCGGGACTTCTGCAACTACGATCAGTTTCTCTCCTGCGCTTTATAGTTCAGGTGCGAAACAGAATGTCAGTGCGATGCCTGCCAATAATGCCGCCTTGCATAAAAACGAAAGCGACCAGTCTACTGATATAGCTGCAAGCGCCGATTACGGTGTGAGCCTCGCTTATCACAAGGACGCTTTCTGCTTTGCAACGGCTGACTTGATCATGCCTCAGGGCGTTGATTTCTCGGCACGGGAAGTTATGGACGGTATCTCAATGAGAATTGTACGGGATTACAGTATTTCAGCAGATACGTTCCCGACAAGGATCGACGTTCTCTACGGGTATAAAACCATCAGGCCAGAAATAGCCTGTCGTATCCAGATGAACTAAACCACAGGGAGGGCTTCGGCCCTCCCCTTCTTCAGGAGATAAACATGCCAAAGTGGATGTATAAAAAGGACAAGGGCGAAATCGTTTCCAAGCTCTTCCAGGATGGCGACGATATTCCGAAAGAGTGGAAAGAAAGCCCTGGCGAAGCTGAAAAGAAACCCAAGAAGAAATAGATGGCTTTAACGAATTTTGCGACCTTAAAAACCGCAATAGCTTCGGAGTTCTCACGCTCCGATACGGGGTTCACCAATGCTGTGCCTGATTATGTTCTGAGGGCGGAAGCGGTTCTGAACAGGCGTTTGAGAACGCACCAGATGCGGGCGACGGCGACGGTTACTATTTCCTCATCGGCAAGCACTGCCTCCCTGCCTACGGGATTTCTATCGGATATTGGATTGCACTACACGTCCGACCTGAGTCAGCTAACCCCTGCGACAGACGCCGATCTGGTCTACTGGGGCGCAACGGATTCAGGCCAGCCCCGGCTCTACAGGGTTGGAGCGACGGTGTACGAGTTTGATAGACCAGCGGACCAGGCCTATTCAACGAAGGCCGTTTATTTCAAGGCGAATAATTTAACGTCCGACGCCACCAACTGGCTGATGACCAATTACCCCGATGCGTACCTTTATGCGGCGTGTTTCGAGGCTGCGGCGGCAAGACAGGCCAAGGATCGAATGGCAATATATAAACCTCTAAGGGACGAGATTATCGAGGAAATTAACCGTCTTAATTCCAAGACCCAGGGTCGTGTAAGAATGCGGCACGATTCGAGCCTTGCAAGGGGGAACCAGTTTAACGTCAACACCGGCGGTTATCTATGATTGTATTCGGGGAGTTCGCTCCCGACCAGCCAGCCCTGGATTCGGGCGGTCAGTTCAGTACGGTTGCCAAGAACGTCATCCCAAGGACGAAACACTCCTATGCTCCCCTTGGAACATTGGCGGCATTGACAAATGCCCTTGATAACAACTGTCAGGGTGCGGCGGCGTTCAGGGATTCAACTGGTGCGGTTAATTCATTCGCAGGGGATACGAGTAAGCTCTATAAACTTTCCCAGACAACCTATTCGGACGTTACGGGCTCGACCACTCCCTCTGTTGCAGACGACGATACATGGCAATTCGCGAAGTTCGGCGAGAGAATTATAGCGGTCAGCGGCCACGCCACGAATACCCAGAGCTATGTAATGAACAGTTCGAGTACCTTTGCCGATCTGGACTCCGACGCCCCAAGGGCGAGACACATAGCCCAGATTAAAGACTTTATAATGCTGGGGAACACTTATACCTCAGCGGACGACGCTGTGGCGAACAGGGTCCACTGGTCAGCGATAAACGACCCCACGGACTGGCCTACCATTGGAAGCGCGGACGCAGCGAGTAAACAGAGTGACAGACAAGACCTCCCTTCGGGAGGATGGATTCAGGCAATCACGGGAGCTGTAGGTGGTACGGACGGAGTTATATTCATGGACGACGCGGTGTATCGTGTTATTTATTCAGGTCCGCCAACGGTCTTTGAATTCTATGAGGTTGAAAGAGCCAGGGGGACGATAGCTCCGAGGAGCGTGGTCAATATAGGGGATTCGTGTTTCTATCTCAGCCGCGACGGGTTCTTCCAGTTTAACGGGCAGGATTCTATCCCGATAGGGGACCAGAAGGTAGACAAGACATTCTTTTCAAGATACACGCAGGATTACCCTCATTTAGTATGGGGCGCAAGCGATCCAATTAATAAGGTCGTGATGTGGACCTACCCCTCCGCCTCGACTTCAAACGCGACAAAGGCGCTCATATTTAACTGGAGTCTCAATGAATGGTCTGAGGCGGAGTTTAATTCCCAGGTGTTATTTACCGACCTGACCCAGGGATATACTTTAGAAGGTCTGGACGATGTCGAAAGCCAACTGGACGACCTTCCCTATAGTCTGGATTCGAGGATCTGGACGGGGGGCAAGGAAGTCCTCGCAGTTTTTGACACGGATAAGAAAAACGCCACATTCTCAGGGGTGAACCTTGCGGCGGTGATTGAATCACAGGAGATAGGCGGGGGCGAGAGGGTTCTGATCGACGGTATCAGACCTTATGTGGATGTCAGTAATACGGCGCACCTTACCGTTGCCTTAAAGACACGCGACGACGTAGGCGCTTCCATAACGACGGGGACGGCTTCGGGTATAGACGCAGATGGTCAGGCTCATTTCACCACGTCCTCGAGATATGCAAGGGCGCAGGTCAATATAGCCGCCAGTGCGACGTGGACTCACGCCCAGGGAGTAGATGCAGATATAACCGCTGACGGAACGGCGTAATGGCTGACTATTTCACAAGAATCCCCGGCCCTCTGGAGGTTATGCGGAGGCTGGGGTTAAACGTCCCTTCGGGCCAGCAACTGGGAAAGTTTTCTACGGCTGTTCCTGAGTTTGTAGGCCCACAGGCTGACGTTGCGGGTATGGTCAGGGATGCGGGCCAGGTTATGCCCAACATACAGTCTGGAGACTACGGGCAGGCATTAGCGAACCTCGGTATGGCTGCGGCGGCTATCCCGTTTATGGCAATTCCGGGGACGGTATCACAGGTCAAGAAGTTATTTCCTGGCCCTAAAATGACACGTCAAGAATTTAAAGACGTTTTCTTGAGTCGTAGTAAAGACCGCCAGAAATGGGGTGCGGAAAGAAAAGAAAGAATCAATGATTTGCGAGATCAGGTAAAAGAAGTCCAGAAATACCGGGGGCATTCTCTCTCATGGCAGGGGCCACCTAAACGAACCTGGGAGCCTTCTCGTAAAGTGGAATTAGAAGATGTTTTGGTAACTCGCTCACGAAATCGGCCTTATGAAGCTGATAAATTAAGGTCGGCCCGTCCATATTTAGCATTAGACAAAGGGAATTTTTGGGGTAAACGTTTTAGAAAAGAGGTTTCTGATAAAGCGGGAAACATTGATATTTATGGTCGGCAGGGAGTAGCAGAGGCCATAAACAGGGCAAATATGGAAGCTGTTCCGCGCATTTTGAAAAAGGAAGGTTGGACACTTCGCCACGGGTCCAAGGGCCGTTCTGGGCGGAAATCCAGTCGGTATCTTGTTTCCCCTGACAAGGATTATGAATTGCGACTTTCTGACCATTATCTGCCTGACACGATGGAACGGGCACATAGTCGCAGTCAATACGGGACCAGATGGGACGATGAAATTGTTTTGGGAGGCACGGAATCGCCTGATCATATAATTGATAATATAAAGAAATTATATTTAGAAACGAAATGAGTGAATTTCCCGGCATTACAGCTTCAACGGCCAGTACAGGGTTATTCCTGAGGGACGCCCTTGAATGGTCACGCCGTGTCATGCAGGGGAAACTGAACAATACCGCCCTCTGGACTCTGGCGGCGGATGCGGGAACCACGACATTCACGGACGACAGGATAGGACTGGAGACAGCCTTACACTGGAGTCCAACTACGGTAAACGCCGCTGCAATAGTGGCGAGCATGTACGTTTCGGAAACAAGCAGAAAGAATGGTGAAGTGACAATCTCACATACCAATAATTCCAACACGGACAAGATATTCAGGATCACGTTTCATGGCTGAGCCTCTTCCACATCGACTCCCCGCAGGCGGTCTGCTTCCAGGGCGGTATAGTTATTTTTCGGCACCACCTTGGTTTATGGACACCGATGACCAACGCCGTGGCGGCACCGGCGCGTATTTTGAACTTGATCATTCTATCTATGATAATCCTGGAGGATGGGCCGCTTCTACTTTTGCCCCGGATGTAAGGGATTTTATTGAAACGGAAAACAGGAATGTTTCCTTTGCTCCTTATTCGGATCACCCTACAACAGTGACCGCGAGAAATCTGCCAGTTGGGGCTTTTGGCAGGGGAAAAGACAGCACCTATGGTGAGATAATACAGACCCCAGATGTGGCATATTTTACACAGTCAAGACCTGAGCTACCATCACCAGTAGCAGAAGACAAGCCCCTGGTATCAGGTGAGCAAAGGTCTACTTTCCCCATACCGACAACCCAATGGTTTAACCCAGATACAGAGGAGGTTGTAGACATAGGACAAGGGGGACCGCAGTATTTCAGCGGCTTATCTACAGCCAGGCCAAAGCCGGAAGGCTTCCTTGGCAAGGTGGGCGATTTCTTCACCAGACCAGGCAGAGATATAAGAGATATGACCCAGGTTCCTGTTATGGGTTCCGGTGTGGCAGCGGCAGCGAGGGGCATTCTTCCGTTTGCCATACCTGGCGCGGGGTTACTGAGTTTAATTGCCGGGGCGTTAGGCGGAGGTGATGAGACGCCGTTTCAGTACGAAGGCAAACAGGTGACTGATATTGGAATCGGACCAAACCAGACCTGGCTTGGCGCAGCCGACAGATACGGAAAAGACGGAAGATTTATCGAGGGCGCAAAGGGCGGCGGATATTATATGTACAACGACAAAATAGACATGAGCAAGCTGGGCGGCGGACGTGAAAAGGATGACAGGGGAAATATTATCGGACGCGATATAACCGTTCATACTGATGAGGGTCCGATAGCTGCGACTTACAGGGTAGACGACACGGGCGCCGCGTCAATTACAAGTGAGGGATTCGGCGCACCCGGCGTGGACTACGGTGATATTTACTATGGCGGGGCTGATTACGAGGGACTTGATACTGGATCAGACGAGCAGTGGGACGCCTATTGGGGGGATTGGTAATAACGCAACTCTGGGGAGTTACGGGGTCGGAGATAGACGACGTTTGGCCCAGTGTCGAACCTTTTATCCAGAGGGTTGTGGATAAGGGTTCGGACAAGACCGCAAAGGAAGTCTTTAAAGGATTGAAGGACCGGCGCTATCAACTCTGGGTAGCGTGGGACCAGGAGATAAGGGCCTGCTGTATCACGGAGACGATACACTACGAACCCGACGGACTTCTGTGTTCAATCCTCATGTGTGCCGGTGATAATTTAAGACGCTGGATTAAGCACATCAGGACAATCGAGGAATGGGCGGAGTCAAAAGGCTGTTTCGCTATCGAATTGGTGGGGCGAAAGGGCTGGGAGAAAATCCTTGAATATAAGGTAACGGGACACGATGGAAACGAACTGATAATGAGAAAGATGTTAAAATGAAAAGCTCAAGACCGCAACAGACAGGAACGCAGGTAGTTACCCAGACGAATGACCCGTGGAGTGGACAACAGCCATTCCTTGAGACGGGATTCCAGAGGGCGCAGACGGATGTTCTGGAAAAGCCCGAAACATTCTTTCCTGGGTCTACAGTGGTTCCCTTCGATCCTGTCACAACAGAGGCTCTGGGTTCAATCGAAAGCAGGGCGAGAGCCGGTTCCCCTCTTGTCCCGACAGCGCAGGAAGCTATAAGGAGTGCGGCAAGCGGAGAGTTACTGGAGCAGAACCCGTTTTTAAGCCAGACCAACCCCTATCTTCAGGATGCTATCGACGCGGCGACCCAGGGGATTACGAGAAATTACCAAGGCACAGTAATCCCTGCAATTGATGCGGCATTCTCAAGCCGTGGAAGATATGGCAGCGGACTGCAGGCTGAGGCTATAGATAGGGCGCAGGAGAACCTTGCCGACCAGTTGAGTGATGTTGGAACTCAGATGGCCTTTGGTGATTATGGTCTCCAGAGACAGGCGTATGATACCGAAAGAGCCAGACAGATGGCGGCGGCTTCAGCGGCTCCAGGCCTGGCGGCACAGGATTACGTTGATCCCGGACAGCTTCTCTCCGTAGGCGCGGCAAGGGAAGGCCAGGCGGCGTCCCAGTTACAGGAGGATATTAACAGGTTTAACCTGGAACAGAACGCTGAGAAGAAAGCCCTTGCTGATTATATGGCGCTCGTCGCCGGGGGGCAGTACGGCGGAACGTCTTCAACCTCGACCCCGATATATCAGGATACTTCAAGCAATGTCCTGGGGAATATCGCGCAGCTTGCGGGGGTAGGCGGGTCACTGTTCGGCGGCATGGGGCCGTTCGGTGCGTTTGGCGCATTCGGATAGGGGATAGATCATGGCTAAAGTAGTTCCACAGAACCCCATGAACGCCTATTTTACGCAAATTACAGATCCGCGCTATAGACAGGCAATGCAGCAACAGAACCTGTTTTCCAATCTGCTTAATTTCGGGGCGCAAATGAGCGCGGCTGGAGCGCCGTCTTTTGATCCAGGTTATGCCGCAAGAACCCGTGCCGGTGCTTTGGCTGGTTTAGGACAAGGCTTAATGTCGGGCAATCAGGCTCACCAGAACCAGCTTATACAGGCCATCAAGTTAAAGCAGTTAATGAGAAAGAACGAAATAGCGCAGAAGAAAGCGCAGCGGGAAGAAGACAGGCCATTTGGTAAGGGGAATTTAGGTTCAGCAATGGCGATAGTGGCGAAAGGTAATGAGAAAAACTCTGATGGCACTTGGAAGAATCCTGACCTTCGTAGTAGTTCATTATTTGAAATGGCTGTAAGTCAAACAAGTCAGCCTCGCACTATCAGAACTGAACAAGGATTAGTTACTTACCCAGCAATTACGACTCCAGCGGGGCAACCATATATACAGCGACAAGGCCAAGTTAGGCCAGATGTTACACGCCCAGAACCAACAATTACAGCGCAAACAGCAGAGCAAAAACTTGATCTGACTCCAGCGCAAAAAGCGATAGATTCAGCTTTCGGCGAACAATACAGCGAGCAAATAGTCGGCGGGGGACAGGCTGATTTTGACGCGAATGTGGATAAGCTGGAATCGGTATTAGGCAAACTTAAAACAAGTGATTCCTTTACTGGCCCATTTATCGGTTCACTTCCTCAAGGCATTAAAGAAGTCACCCATCCAGAAGCGGCAGGGGCGCAGGAACTTGTCGAGGAAGTAGTACAAAGAAACCTAAGAATAATTTTGGGCGCACAATTTACGGAGAAAGAAGGCGAAAGATTAATTAAACGTGCATACAACCCAAGGCTTGAAGAGCCTCAAAATATAGAGCGTTTGAAACGGTTAATTACCTCAATGAAAAAAGCCCGTGAAGCTCAAATGACTGCAAACGAGTATTTCCAGAAAAACGGAACTTTAAAAGGATACGAGGGGACTAAAGTATTTAGTCTTGAATCCATCGAGCGTGACGCTGGGTTAAGCCCTGGTGAATCTGATGAGGAAATAGGCCCGCCGCCAAAAGGCGTGACGTTAGAGGAATGGCGAGCAATGACCCCAGAAAAAAGAAAGTTATTTTAATGACCCCAGCGCAAGAACAAGCCATAGCAGAGGCCAGAGAAAAAATAGCAAAAGAAGCGGCACCTGAAGAAACCGACACGCAAGCGAAAAAGAACGTGGCGGGGGAAATAGACCGCACATTATGGGATGATATTGTAGGGGCGGCTGGGAAAGTGGCCTCTGGTGCGACGTTCGGCTACGCAGAAGAGTTAAGGGCATTAGTAAGGTCACGTTTGCCAGAGATCTACGGCGACAAGACTTACGAGGAGCATCTGGCCGAAGCTCGCGGAGCCCTGGAAGAGTTCGGGGAAGCTCATCCCAAGACAGCGTTTGGACTCGAGCTTGCCGGTGGTGCTGGTACTGGCGGTCTGGGTGCCGCTAAAGTTTTAGGAATGAAAGCAATACAGGCCGCTCCCAAGCTAACTCAATATGCAACTATGGGCGGTCTGGGCGCTGGTCAGGGTGCCGTGGCCGGGAGCGGATACGCAACGGAAGGTGAAAGATTAAAGGGTGCCGGGATAGGTGCGGCTATTGGCGGTCCTCTGGGTATGGCAATCCCTGCGGCTATCGGAGGTGTGTCAAGACTAGCCATGCCCAAGTCGAGTGCGGGGGGTTCAGCACAAAAATTAATACAGGAAGGAATCAGTCTAACGCCTGGACAGAGAATGGGTGGTGTAACTCAAAGCCTGGAGGATTTTGCGACAAGTCTCCCGGTAGTCGGGACTGCGGTCAAGGGCGCTCAGAGAAGAGGTATTGATGATTTTAACCGTGCAGCTATCAACAGGGTATTAAGTCCGATAGGGCAAAAACTCGACGATAATACTCCCGTAGGCAGAACGGGCATAGATGAAATGCTGACAAAATTATCAGGTGCCTATGATGAACTTCTGCCAAACGTAAGATTTCAGGCAGACCTTAGATTCAGAAGTGAAATATCTGAATTGGCAGATATGGCAAAATCAATGGAAAAAGGAAAGTTTTTCAAGAAATATCTTGATGATAAAGTAATAAAGAAACTGGGTGCCAACGGTGAAATGAGGGGAGAATCATTCAAAAAAGTAGAGTCCGAGCTTACCAAAAAGATCAGAAGTTATAATAAGCCACAGGCAAGCGGGGCCGATACCGAACTTAGAGATGCCTTAATTCAGACAAGGCGTTTATTAAGAGAGGGGCTGGAAAGATCCCCTCATAACACTCCTGAACAGGGGCAGTTTTTACAGAAGATAAACAAGGCATGGGCAAGAAGCCAGATAGTGGAGGACGCTGCTGGAAGCCCTTCTGCGACTGTGAAAACAAGCCCGAGAATGTTTGGAACGGAGGAGGATATTTCAGGCGTCTTTACGGCAAGCGATTTAAACAGGGCTGTCAGACGGGCAGCGGGGAGAAGAAAATTTGCGAGAGGTAAGGGAGAAATGCAGGACCTGTCCGACCCCGCTACGCAAAGGCTGTCACAAACCATAGGCGAGTCTGGAACAACGCCGAGAGCTTTGGCGGCTCTGGGATTATTAGGTGGGGGCGCTCAAATGATTGATCCCGTTGCTGCTGGATTAACAGGCCTGGCAGGGTTGGGTTATACAAGACCAGGGCAAGCGGCTTTAAACTGGGCATTAAGTCGAGGTGCAAACCCGCAATTTGCTCCCAGGGTTGCAAGGGGTATTCGAGGATTACAGGCTCCAGGTATCGGCGCTGGGGCTACATACGGAGGTACAAGATAATGGCCGAAATTAATGATCTCAATGTAACAGACGCCTCTAACACGGCTCGATTTCCTGAGAATCAGGCCCCAAGCACGGTCAATAATGGGGCCAGGGCATTAGAAGGAATGCTTGCAAGGTTCTACGCGGATAATAATGGATCAATATCCACCTCAGGTTCCTCCAATACTTATGTTCTGGCCGCAAGTAGAGTGGTCGCTGCCTATGCCGCCGGGGATACATATCTGGTCAAGTTTAACCATGCGAACACGGGCGCTGCGACGATCAATGTGGATGGCCTTGGAGCCAAGGCAATAAAGAAAAATCAGGGAACGGCTCTGGCGTCGGGGGATATTCCAGCCAATGCCATTGGCCTGATTTCCTATGATGGGACAAACTTTCAGTTGCTTACACCAATTCAGGGTTCCGGGATTTCAAACGTCGTCGAGGATACCACTCCCCAGCTTGGCGGCCAGCTGGACGTCAACGGACAGGCTTTAGGCGACGGCACTCTGGAATTACTGAAATTCTCTGAAACGGGTTCGGCGGTGAACGAGTTCACCATAGCCAACGCCGCAACAGGAGCGGGTCCAACCCTTTCAGCAACGGGCGGCGATGCAAACGTGGGCATAAACATTTCAGCCAAAGGCAGCGGCGTGGTCACTGTTTCTGGATCAATGAACCCATCCCTTACCTCAACAGGCAAGGCGTTGGTGCTTGGCTTTTAACAGGAGTAAATTATGGCAAGTGAAATTCTAAGCGTATCCCATACGGCGGGGGTTACAAATTCCGAGAGCGTTCTGCTCAATGGCGTCAACGGTCACACCTACACAATCATCAGTATCAGTGTATGTGAGACGGCTGGTGCTGCAGAGACATTCGATCTTTATATTGACGATGGCGGCGGAGGGACTGACTACGAAATTCTTTCAGATCAAGCCCTCGGAGCCAATGAGACCTACATTCATAATGACCGTATTGTCATTGTAGACGAGGATCACCTGTGCGCTGCAACGGCCTCTTCGGCCAATGTTGACGTGGTGGTCAGCTATCTGGATCAAACTCGATGAGCGGGGTAATTTCAGATAACCTGGGTCGGTCGTCAGGTCTGGTGAAAGCGGCTGGGGGTGGCGGTGCATGGAATCTAATCGGCACGTCGGAAGCTTCAAATTCCGCAAGTCTTACAGTTACAGGCTTAGATTCCACTTATGACACCTACGCCGTTACTTTCTCAGACATGCATCCAGCCAGCGATGGCGTGCATCCATATCTCCGTTTAGGTGATTCAAGTGGTGTAGACAGTGGGGCTAGTGACTATGCTTGGAGCGGATCAGAGAACGTGACTGACGATTCTGTCGAAACATATGGGGAAGATATTTCCGACAGTGAAATACACATGAACAGAAACAACAATACTATCGGAACAGCAGCGGGTGAAGGGTATGGCGCTATAGCATACATCCATAATCCAGGAGATGGGGTTGTATTTCCGATGGTCACAGGGCAATTCATTGGATTTAATACTGGCGGCGTAGCATGGCAGGGCAGTTTTGGGGGTGCTCGTTTATCAGTTATTACCGTGGATCGCGTCAACTTTTCATTCTCATCTGGAAATGTAGCAACAGGACGCATGACAGTCTGGGGATTAGCACATGCTTAAATGTTTAAGAGGAGACAGTTAAATGGCTCGACACCACATGGTCGATGGCATGAAGGTTATGTTCACAGCAGAAGAAGAGACTGCGCGTGACGCTGAAGAGGCTGCCTGGGCAGGGGGTGCTGACGACAGAAAAAAGAATGGTTTGAGGGTATTACGCATTCCCCTGTTGGAGGAAGCGGATCATGCAATTTTTAAACTTGAAGATGCCGGTTCAGATACCTCAGACTGGAAGACCTATAGACAGGCTCTACGGGATATAACCGCTGGTGATTTGGACAATCCAAGTTGGCCGAGCAAGCCGTAATGCATGGAACTGATTACAACGCACTGGCACCAGATTGTTTTCATAATCGGCCTGATTGTCGTGGCCGTAAAATTAAACGCACAAGTTAAGGAAATCCAGAAAGACCTTGATAACATTCAAAAAAGAGACACCTACGTCGAAACCGTAAAGCTCCGCGCAGAGGTCGATCAAATTTCAAGTCAGGTTGGTGCGCTCTGGGACTACACCAACAAACTTCGCGATAAATTCAACGGACATAAATAAATGAACAGAACCGCACTGGATCTCAGCGTGGGCGCTGGAGCTATTTCTATCCCCTGGTGGATGCAATTAACCGCCGGGCTTGAATTGTTTATTGCTGTTGGCGGAGCGATATTAATCTGTCTTCGTCTAGCAGTTGCGGGCAGGGAATGGTGGAAACGGTGATGTGGTACAGCGTGGTTATTTTTACTGCAATGGGTCTGCCGATGGTACAGATAGATGACCAGCGTGGCCCCTATCCTCACCTCCCCCTGTGCTACCAGCGCGGGTCGGTGATGATTAATGACGTCATAACTTCCGGTAAATTCCCACCCGTGATTCATGCACAGGCGCTTTGTATCGACAAGAAAAAAGAGGTTCCGGGTAAGGACGCCTGAATGACTTCGCGTAAAGTCTACACTGCGGATCACCCGGATGTAATTCGTGCAAAACAGATTTTTCTTGATACCGGGTCAAAGGCAGAGGTGGGTCGCCAGATGGAAATTTCAGCCAGCAAGGCGGTGCGCCTTCTTGAGGCGTCAAAAACAGAACCCGTCATTGAACTTCCGACCTTTCCTGACGACGACATTCCCGCCGAAGAAATCCTTGACAGCCTTGAAAAGCGTTTCGATCAAAAGCTGAAGCGTGAGGAGGCGATCAAGTGGTTTCAGGTCAAGGTCAACGATCCCAAACCTACGGGATGGGTATTCGTAGGAGACCCGCACCTGGGGTCGAATTGTCACATCAGTTTATTGCGCGATGATGTCAGGATTATGGCTGAGACCGAAGGCATACACTGCATAAATTTAGGCGACACGGTGGACGGGTGGGGGGGATATTTGACGAAATTGTACGCCGAGGAGGATGTTTCAAGAAATACGGAACAACGCCTGGCGAAGTGGTTTTTACAGGACGCCGGGATTCCTTGGAGGGTTTTTTTGATAGGGAATCACGACACGATGGGAGACTTCTCGACCTATCTAAAAGCCATCAATGCCGACAAAATCCCCATGATAGACTGGCAGGCCAAGTTTCGTCTGGTGTTCCAAAACGGCTCAGAAGTCAGAATTAACGCGGCACATAATCACAAAGGAACCTCGATTTATAACCCTCTTCATGGACAGAAACGCGCAGCCCTGTGGGAAGAAAATGCGGATATTTACGTTGCCGGACATCATCATAACTGGGCAATCCAACAGGAAGAATTAAGCGATGGGCGCGTAGTAATTTTAGCGCGAAGCAGAGGTTATAAGTGGCTCGACACATTCGCACAAAGACACCAATTCCCAAGCCTGCAATACGGCGCTTCCATCATCTTTGTTGTAGATCCTGCGGAGGAAGTTCCTACGAGACGTTTGAAAGCATTCGCCGACTTAAAGGAAGGAGCGGAGTATCTGACATGGCTGAGAAACAAATAGGGTCAATCACCGTAATCCCTGAAAAGCGGGCAGGGGATTATACCGGGCTTGGCCAGTTTATTCTGGATTACGGCGGGAAAGTTACTGTTGCGCCGATTACGCACAGGAATCTGACAAATTTATTAAAGGATACATACCTCTGTCTAAAGAAAATCGAGACCCTTGAAGTCGCGGATCAATTTCACAAATAGGTGAATTATGCTTACTTTACTTGGTAGTGTATTGGGGTTTGTCACTTCGACTGGCCCCGGCATATTCAAGCAGATAATGGACAGTCGCCAGGATGCTAAAGATAAAGAACACGAATTAAAATTACTAGCCCAATCAGCTTCCGATAGACGCGACGAGGCTGTAATTACAAGCGCCGGGGATGCAAACGTCGCCGTCCAGGAGAGTACGCAGGAGCTAACAAAAAGAGGTTCACTCTGGACGGTAAATCTCGCGGCGTCAGTAAGGCCGATTATTACCTATTGTTTCTTTTTCGAGTTCGTTCTGCTGACGGTTCTGAGTTCATTCGGGTATATCGATCAGGCGCAATTTAATCAGATATTCGAGCCTGTCAGCGGGATTTTTGCCACTATCATTTCTTTCTGGTTCGGGCAAAGGCTCGTTTCAAAGTGGGCGAAGTAGAGACAAATGAAAAAGGCGTTGACCTTATTAAATCAATGGAAGGATTTAGCCCTTCTGTTTATCGCTGTCCCGCTGATATATTTACTATCGGCT
>Ga0208180_1000643_pt1 | contig 27744 bp, 19 predicted proteins | sample MalvireepMed_s16_FD_184241 | JGI IMG/M metagenome (GOLD analysis project Ga0208180, IMG submission 184241) | Marine viral communities from the Global Malaspina Expedition - Malaspina viral metaG DeepMed_s16 (SPAdes) (version 2) | ecosystem: Environmental > Aquatic > Marine > Oceanic | place...
TAAGGTCTGGAAGGGTTGTTATAGACGATGACGTTGATAGGCAGGGTGTGGAAGCGTTGTAAGGCGTTAAGCTAACCTGTACTAATTGCCCGAGAGGCTTAACCATACAACGCCTAAAAGGCTTCGAAGAGAAGTTGGCGTTGTAAGCAAAGACAAGCTAAAAGCAAGATAGAGTAAAAAGTAAGTTACTCACTGATTGAATTAATATTAAACTTTCCGATTTGTTAGTTATTAAGCAACGATGATTAAATAGACTCTAAAGAGTACTGTTGGTCCTCCTTGCGCGTAGTTATTAAAAAGAGCAGCATGATAAAAAGCATCATGATTCTGCACTAAAAGTTTTTCCTGGCAGCCATAGCGATACGGTACCACCTGACTCCATTCCGAACTCAGAAGTGAAACGTATTAGCGCCGATGGTAGTGTGGGGTTTCCCCATGTGAGAGTAGGACACTGCCAGGTCCCATTAAGAAGAACCCGCCTAACGGCGGGTTTTTTGCGTTTGGCAGAAAGAATAAATTGGGGCCAGAGTACTTTATTGCTTTAAATATCAGAACATAGTTATACCCTTATCCCCAGTGCCGTTAAATCAGAGAAATGTACTCTGACCCCGCTACTTACTGTGTGTCCTCCTTGCGCGCTACTATAGTAAAAGCAGCGCGACAAAGAGCGTCACGATTTTGCACCACTAAACCCGACTAACGGCGTGTTTTTTTGCTTAATGTACTCTGATCCCATAATCGTGAGGATACTGTAGTGTTAAAAAATTGCCGTGGGCAGAGCTTTCGATAGACTTCCTAAAGCAAAAAAACACATTATAAACATAAGCTTACAATAGAAGGTGTTCGGAAGGTATAAATGTGTAGATGCCGTTAGTCTTATATGCAAATCAACGCCTATTGGAGGCAGCTTGGAATGCAGTCATCTATGTTAAGCAAAAATAAAACCGTAAATTCTCCTCTTAAATTATTCAATTTCTACAAAGACAGCTCATTGGGCAGGATGATTAATTTTATAAACGAAGCGGTTATAGTAGTAAACGCCAATGGCACAATTGAGATGGTGAACGCAAATGCGTCCGCGCTAATAGGTCAGACACGTGAAGTATTACTAAGTGAAAACTTGCTGAGCTTTTTCTCTGATGACACAGGCAAAGTGCAAAGCCACGTGATTCAGTGTTTAGATAGTTCTGAGAGCGGAACTATAGAGTCACCGCCATTTGAAGTTGTTATCAAACAACAAAATAAACCGTACCATAATGTCAGTGTTGAGATTTCAATTTCCTCTCTTCCGGAAGAGCTTTCTGCCAACAACTCTTTATTCATTTGTATCTTACGAGACTTGACGCTACATAAAGCCGAGTATGCAACGTTAAAGAAAAAAGCGGAAACTGATTTTTTGACTGGCCTAGCAAATCGCCATAAGTTTTCAGAATACCTAACTCGTCAGTGGATTCTATGCAATAGTAATAATTTACCGATAAGTCTTATTCTTATTGATATAGATCACTTTAAGTTGTTCAACGATGAGTATGGGCATATTGCTGGAGACCGTTGTCTAAAACGAATAGGTGATCTACTTGACTTAAGCATGCCAAATCGAGATACGCTTGCGGCTCGTTATGGTGGTGAAGAGTTTGCAATAGTACTGCCGAATTGTTCTGCCCAGACGGCGCAACTTTTAGCAATAAGGATTAAAAGGCATTTGGCGCAATTAAGTTCAAGACACTTTGTTTTCTCATCGAATAATAGGCTTACTGTTAGTATGGGCGTAGCGACTAATGAAAATCACCGCTATGAAAGTAAAGAGTCTCTGTTAAACGCAGCGGATACGCTTCTTTATCAAGCAAAAGCGCAGGGGAGAGATCAAATTTGTTATCTCTAGGCCCTAACACTTATGCTTATTGAAGGTCTAAAGAAACAAGGGGTGTTCAGGTTTTATTTTTGTTAATGACTTCAGGGTCTGCACTCGTGTAGACCATTCCGCGAGGTGCCGTAACAAGCTTAATGCAAATATTACCAATCGTTGCGTCCGAATCCACGAGGATCAAGCTACTACCATTGTTAGCGATACTAAAACTGATGTTATTGCCAACATCACCACTAATATCCGGCCCTACAAACTGTAAGTGAGCAGAGTCCTCATTTAGTGTGTAGATAATGGTTGTATTGGGTTCGTTGACGCTTACGCTACCTGATGATGGCTTACCATCTTTGGTTGTAATTACATAAGTTGGAGAGCTTTTTTCATTATCGACAGATACGTTAAATTCGTAAACCGGTACTTGTCCCGCCATTTTTAATTTCCTTTTTGTAATTGAGAGTATTTTATTGGTGTTAGCTGTGAGAGATATTTATCTAAAGACATCTTTGGGTTCTCATCTATCTGACGACAGCGTTTTGTGTAGTTAAACGCTAATATGATATCTGGATGTTTTGACATCCGAATAAGTTCGTTTGCTCGCTGAGCGGCTTTTTGGCAGTAGGTTAAAGCGAGTTGCTTATCGTTAGATTCGTTTTTTTGCCTATGAATAAGAAGTAAGCTTTTTAGCGTTACTATCGCATTTTCTAAATTAGTTATGTCGTTGCTTATTCCGTCGTCAGAAAATGAAGTAATAAAATAGTCGATTGACGGTTTGGCCTTTTGCCAGTGACCATCCATTTGTAAGGTTTCCGCTACTCTATTGGTTACCCATGGGATGTCCAGTGATATCGATTGGCTAAGTAGCGCATCAATGTCAACTGACGCTTTCAAAGGTAATTCACTCTGTATCAAATAAGACTCAACGGTCGCTTTGTCTTTCTGCCAAGCGCTATTTTCAGGGTCTTGTGCAAGGGCGCGTAAAATCGAGGCGTACGCTTGAGATAAGCTTTGCTCATAGGCTTGTTTAAGGCCTAAGAACTTCTCTAAGTTGGCCTTTTGAATTAAAATCGCAACGTGATTTTCGATAATCGAGCCATTGGCAGAATCAGATTGTCCTATTTCATTTAACACTGTTTCTGCTTGGCTAAAGATGGTGTAGGCGTCTTTGTATTTGCCTAAGTGTATGTTAGCAGACGCTATCCATGACAGAGAATTGGTCGCGTACAGCTTAGCGTCTTCACTATTTTCAGTGCCTTCAGATACCTCTTTTTTAAGTGCCAGAGATGCTTTAAAAAGCGAGGATGCCTGCTCAAATTGATACCTGTCGTAGGCTAAACTCCCCAATGAGCTTTTAGCATAAGCAACTTCAAGTTTTGCTGTACTGTCACTTGGTTTAACAAAAAGCATGGTTTCGCTATGTTTGAGGTATCGCTCAAAATAAGACTGCGCTGAGTCAACATCGTTGTTATGCGTATTGTGTATATGGCCAATCCAAAATGCGTTTGCGCCTGCCGCTTTTAACAATTCGAAGTGCTGTTCCGCTTCTTCGAGAAGTTCTAATAAACGTGTATCGGCCTCTTCATATAGCATTAAGGCTTGTTCAGTATCGTCACGGTAAAAACGTACTTCTGCCATAGCCTGCAGCGAAAGCGCGTGTTGAAATCGAAGCTCAAAACTCGGTTTTGGGGACGTGCTATTAAGCCAGCCAGCGCTATTTTCCTGTGCTTCAGCTACATATTTTAAAGCATGCTGACTGACGCCCTCGAGTAAATCCATTCGCTTAACCCGTCGTAAGGTATCCGCGAAGTCGCCGATCATGAACCCCATTAGATTTTCGGCTTCTAACCGCTTTCGTTCAGCTAACGCTTGAGACTGTTGACTATGCAGCATTGCGGCAAATGATAACACCGCTAATGTAGCTAATAGCGCGGCGGTTAACCCTTTAAATAGGTTTCGCGCTCTTACCTTTCGCTGGCTGTGTTTTATAAGCTTTTTTTCTTCGTTGGTTAAGCGAATATAGTTTGCAGTTAAAAGTGCACTAGCGTCTAGAAGCGGTTTTCCTGCTGGAATGAGGTAAGCCTCTGCAAAACTATTTTCTATCCATAGTTGGGTCTGTTGATTAAGTGCCGCTTTAGCTGATAGCGCGCTTTGATGCTCCATTATCCATTGCTGTACCCGCTCCCACTTAATCAATACTGCTTCGTGAGCCACTTTGAAGCAGGCGCGCCCTTGATTTAAGAAAGAAACGAACAATCTCTGTTCCACCATAAGCTCAACAAAGCAGCGTTCATTTTCGTTGTCTAAACTTTCCCACGGGGCTGTTTTACTGGTAATGGTGTTGCTACCAGACAAATTGATGATAAGCGGGAGTATTGAGCTCAATGCGTTTTGAACGGCGTGGGGCATTTTTATAAATGTTGATTCTGCCTTGAATCCGATAGCGCCATCAATTTTACCCAATGCTTGGTATGTCTTGTTCTTTAGTACTTTACCTTCGCGCTGCCAATAGAGTTCTTGTAGTGTGTACTGTAGCAATGGCAGGCAGTTTGGCGCTAATGCGGCATCGCCTAAAATGATATCGTCTAATGTAACGTTTGTTGCTTCATCTTTCTCCCACGATAGGTCGGCGGCGATAGCGGGCAGTTTTATGACTTGACCAAGTTCGCTTACAGAAGGAGGGGAAACATCTATGTGAGCGCCGCGCCCTTTGTTTTTCATTAAAATATCAAACGTTGATATCTGGGGGTAGAAATCGTTTCTACTTATCAGTACAACCAAAAATAGGTTGCTCTCGCTAAGTGCTTCGAGAAGATTAAAAATAGTGCGTTTATCTTTTTCATCTATCGTTGTATCAGCGAGAAATACTTCTAACCTGTCAATTACGATAACGAAACAAGAGTAAGAGTTGGTGGTATTAGGTTCATACACGTCAAGCCAGCTTTTGACTCTGTCGATTATTTGCTGGGGGGAGGAAAGCAGTTTTTCCGCAAGTATTGAAGCACTGAACCCATCAAATAGCCCCGTTTCGTTGTTGCCCCAATCAAGCATACGAATGGCTATTTCTTCAACGATAGTAAATGCACTGGTATCGATATTAATATCAGCTAAATCAAAACTAAGATGATCAGAGGCATAAATACCGTTTATGCCTTTTTTACTCAACAGTTTGGGCAAGAAACCTGCGTGAATAAGCGAACTTTTCCCAGAGCCGCTTGGCCCCAGCACTAGCATAAATGGCCGTTGACGATTGAAAAGCTCAGCGGCTTTAGAAATTAAATCGCGGACAAGGGCGTCTCTTCCAAAGAATACCTGACTTTCATTAGAAGAAAACGCGCTCAACCCAACAAAGGGGGAGGTATCTACCCATTTGCCTTCGACGGCTTTTGATTGCTCATCATCAATAAACTGTACTTCTGCAACAACGCGGTAACCACGTTTTCTGATTGTTTCAATGTAGGAGGGGGCTGCCGCTTTATCGCCTAACGCACGGCGAAGGTTAGTAATTGCTTTATGTACCGGGTTGTCGCCGATAGGCGCGTTCGGCCAACATTGGGCGACTATTTCATCGGCGGAGACAACAAGTCCCTTTTGTTGGCACAGTAACAATAAAACATCCATTGCTTTAGGCTCAATGCTCTTTTTCGTTTTGCCTTGAGATAACGTGTTGCTTGAAACATCAACACGCCATTGGCCTAAATAAAATTGCTGCTTCACTATTACGACCCTGTACTTTTCGCTACCACTGTACTTTACTTTTTTAATAAAATGTAAATTAACATACGGAAATGCATTATTGCTAATGTAAAACCCATTTATATCAATGTGATAAAATATAGCTGTAAAAAAAATAATATTTTATGAAATATCCTTTGATCCAGCAGGGTCTCTTTAAGTACACGTGCTTACCGTACGTCAAACATGACTAAAATTATTGAGGGTACATCAATGAAACAAATCAAAAAATCATCAGTAGCAACAGCATTAGGTGCAGTTGTAATTGGCTCTTTGGCGTCAACAGTTGCAGTAGCAGACGCTAATCCATTTGGTATGCAAGCACTAGAGTCGGGCTATAGTCAGTTCGCAGCAGAAGGTAAATGTGGCGGCGATAAAGCTGAAAAAGAAGGCAAGTGCGGCGAAGGAAAGTGCGGCGGTGACAAAAAAGCCGATAAAGAAGGTAAGTGCGGCGAAGGCAAATGTGGCGGCGACAAGAAAGCCGATAAAGAAGGTAAGTGCGGCGAAGGTAAATGTGGCGGCGACAAAAAAGCCGATAAAGAAGGTAAGTGTGGCGAAGGCAAATGTGGCGGCGATAAGAAAGCTGGCAAAGAAGGAAAGTGTGGCGAAGGTAAATGCGGTAGCATGTAATTGCCACTCAAATAACATCGTGCAGCGCGAAATAGAATGATGTAACGCTGTACGAGTTACGCTTAGCAAAAAATGGCTGTCGAATGATGGCCATTTTTGTCTAATAACGTATGTTGCTATTTTGCAATCCCACGCGGTTTAAGGGGAAGATATGAAAAACATCTATGGCGCAGGTCTTGGGTTTCGTCGAGAAATGCTAAAAGAGTTGTTACCTACGTTGCCATCTGAGGTTGATTTCTGGGAAGTTGCACCAGAGAACTGGATCCCGCTTGGCGGCAGGTATCAAGAACAATTTCAACAAGCTTCGTCACAGGCACCTTTCACTACCCATGGCTTGTCTTTATCTATAGGAAGTAGCGACAAACTAGATGTGGAGTTTGTAAAAACCGTTAAGCGCTTCTTAGATGCGAATAATATCGACCTTTACAGTGAGCACTTAAGTTTTTGCTCTGGTAACGGTCACATGTACGATTTAATGCCAATTCCCTTTACTGAGGACGCTATTAATCACGTTGTATCTCGTATTATCCAAGTTCAAGATATTATTGAACGACCGTTGGTGTTAGAAAATGTCTCTTATTACATTGCGCCTGGCCAAGAAATGGACGAGCTAGAATTTACTTCGAGTATCTTAAAAGAGTCTGGGTGTCAGATGCTTCTCGATGTAAACAATGTTTACGTGAACAGCATTAACCACAAATACGATGCAAAGACATTTATAAAGGGTTTGCCGTCAGACAAGATTGTATATGGTCATATTGCTGGTCATTATGATGAAGCTGAAGATTTAAAGGTTGATACACACGGGGCAGATGTCATTGAGCCAGTTTGGGAACTATTGGAGTATGCTTACCTTACCCATGGTGTATTTCCGACGTTGTTAGAGCGTGATTTTAACATTCCCCCCCTAAGCGCGTTGCTGACAGAAGTGAAAAAGATTAAGCAAATTCAATCAAGGTGTAAAGCCGCACGTATAGCAGATGCGAAAGGGAGTGTAGCGTGACGCGATCATTTCTGACAACGCAAAATACATTCGTAAATGCGATCAAAGACCCTCGCACATTTAACAGCAGCGATGCAGACCATACCCGGCGGATGAAGATCTATCAGTCATTATTTTTTAATAATATCGACAATTTCGTTAGTACCGGGTTTCCGGTTTTAAAATCTATCGTATTAAAGCTGTATGGCGAGAAAGGATGGGAGGGCATTGTGCGTCAATTTTTTATTGAGCACGAGTGTCGTTCGCCGTATTTCGCGGAAATCAGTAAAGAGTTTGTTGAGTATCTTTCAACCGAGCCTAGCTTTGATTTTGCTTTACCTACTTTTGCTGCAGAACTTGCTCATTACGAATGGTTAGAGCTTGATGTCAGCATAAGGAAAAATCAAAAAAACGCCGATTTTTATAATCAAGACGACGTTGTTACAGCTGTCAGGGTTTCGCCTTATGCCTCGCTAGCAGCGTACCATTTTGAGGTTCATCTTATAGGTGAAGATTACATTCCCGAGCAACCGGCTCAAGAACAACAATTTTATGTCGTTTATAGAGACCGTAACTGTAACGTGCAATTTGCCCATGTTAATCCGGTCACCGCTATTTTAGTCAATACGCTGGAACAAAATGAACAGGGAATGAAAACAGACCAATTAGCTAACGCGTTATCCCAGCAACTTCCGCAAATACCTTCAAACGTGCTTGAAAATGGTATGAATGAGACACTCACAGACATGCTAAATAAAGGCATACTACTTCCCGTTTTCTAGCTGATAAGCAAAATTTTCCTGCTTTACATTAAACTTTCGCTAGGATCTGGTGTGAAAGTGAGCGATCGATCATATTAGCGCTGTCAATCACGCTTGCTTTCGATTAACATTTAGCACCATTTTTTTGTTCACAAAAATTGTTTAGGTAGTGCAAATGGCTAACAATTCAGATTTCAAAGAAGTCTATAACAAGTGGTACTTTCTAGCATCGCTAGTAACTCTAATCGCGTTCCCGTTGATGCATATCATCGCCGGCTGGTTCACCTTCTGGTTATAACGCAGACATTCAAGGCATAATTGTGACTGCAGAATATATTAAATCAGTAGTGAAAACCGTACCTGACTATCCAAAGCCAGGTATTTTATTTAGAGATGTGACCAGCGTTTTAGAAGATCACAAAGCATTCAGTAGCTGTATCTCCTTACTTGTAGAAAAGTATCAGGGCATGGGTTTTACCAAGATCGCAGGTACCGAAGCACGCGGGTTCCTTTTTGGTGCGCCATTGGCCATCGAAATGGGCATTGGTTTTGTACCAGTAAGGAAACCCAATAAACTTCCACGTGAAGTAGTAAGCGAAAGCTACGAACTGGAATATGGTATGGATACATTGGAAATCCATAAAGACGCCATAGAACCGGGTGATAAAGTACTTCTTATCGACGACTTGCTTGCAACGGGCGGAACTATCGCTGCCTCTGCCAAGTTAATTCGCTCGTTAGGTGGCGAGATCAATCATGCAGGTTTTGTTATTAACCTTCCTGATTTAGGCGGTAAACAAAAGCTTTCAGCGCTTGATATAGAAAGTTATTCTATTTGCGAGTTTGAAGGCGAATAAACGTCAATAAGCAAAAACAGCAACAAGGGCGAAATACGTAATAATGAGTTATCAGGTACTGGCAAGGAAATGGCGACCAGGCAAGTTCAGTGAACTTGTAGGTCAAGAGCACGTAGTCTCTGCTATTTCAAATGCGCTCGATAACGACCGTTTACACCATGCTTATCTTTTTACAGGTACGCGTGGTGTTGGTAAAACGACCATTGCTCGTATTTTTTCAAAAAGCCTTAACTGTGAGGAAGGGCAAGGGGCAAACCCTTGCGGTCAATGCAATACCTGTAAAGAAATAGAGCAGGGTAATTACGTTGACTTGCTTGAAATTGACGCGGCATCAAGAACCAAAGTGGAAGACACTCGAGAGCTTCTTGATAACGTACAATACAAGCCAACCCGCGGGCGCTACAAAGTGTACCTTATCGATGAGGTACACATGCTTTCTAAACATAGCTTTAATGCGCTGTTAAAAACGCTAGAAGAGCCGCCTCCGCATGTAAAGTTCTTATTGGCGACAACAGATCCACAAAAACTCCCCATCACCATTTTATCGCGATGCTTGCAGTTTAACCTGAAAGCCATGTCGCGAGAGCAAATAGTCGGTCAGCTTACTCATATACTTCAGCAAGAGCAGCTTGCTTTTGAGGCGCCTGCTTTGGCTTTGCTGGCTAGGGCGGCACAGGGCAGTATGCGTGATGCGCTGAGTTTAACCGACCAAGCAATTGCTCAGGGTGGGAATCGAGTAATGGCGTCGGTTGTTACCGACATGCTTGGCCTGATGGACAAAAACCAGCTTTTGAAAGTAATTCATGCGGTGGTGAATAAAAGCCCTGCCGAGGTTTTGCAGTTGGTTAACGACATTGCTGAACAAGCACCTGATTATGACAATGTGCATAGTGAGTTGGCGAGCTTGCTTCACCAAATTGCGTTGACGCAATGGGTGCCAGAAGCCTGCAAGCTTGAAACCACGTCGGCAAAAGCGATATTTCAATTAGCCAAAACTATTTCTGCAGAACAAGTACAGCTACTTTATCAAATTGCATTGCAAGGCAGAAAAGATTTACCTTTTGCTGCCGATGGTAAAAGCGCGTTTGAAATGACGCTAATGCGTATGATGGCCTTTGCACCAAACGCGCCAATAGCTGAAACCGTAGACGAGATAGAAAACGGGAGGAGTGAGCATAATTTACCTGTAAACCATGCTTCTCCCAGTGGTGGCCCGGGAAACGTTAGTAAGCAGGAGGAACCGCCTTTAAGCGAAACTTCTGCAACGATAGACCAAGGCGAAGCGCAAATTGAAGCGCAGCCAGAGCATGAACCTACTTCACCTAAGACACCGCCACAGACTCCTATAGCTGATGCGTCGACGGATCTTCTGTCATCAGCTCCCGCTGAAACCGTAGCGAACGAAGAAGAGCCCACCGCGGTTTCTAATACGCAAACAGATACGGCCGCTGAAACTGATATAGCGTTTGAAGCGAATCTTTCCAGCGCCAGTGCATCTGAGGCACAAGAGCCTCAGAGCAATGCATCAGTTGAAGACGAAGAAGCAAGCCCTGTTGCTCAATATTTTGATGAACCACCGCTAGACGCTTATATGGATGACATGCCACCTCTACAGGATGAGAGTGGCCATTACGAATTGGACACGCCCGAAAGCGAGCGTATAGTTGAGCCATCGCCGTCAGCAGAAGAACAGTTAACCTCTACCGCCGATATGCTGGCATTGCGCCAAAAACTCAAACAAAAAAAAGCGCAAGATGCTGACGCAAAAAGTAGTAGTGCGGCTAATGCTAAAACGCAAAGCGCTAGTGAAATACAAGCGCGGTTTACTAGAAGTAAAACGGACGCTGCTAGCACAGTGGCTGATGAAAAGAACAGCCCTGAGCCGATTAACAGCCCTGAGCTAAGTAACAGCCCTGAACCCATTAACAGTCCAGCGCTTGAAGCCGCTCCAGAGTCCGAACAAAGCCAAGACAGTATAACTGCCCATCAGAGTGCCAATGCGCTTAACGACGGTAGCGATACACAATTACTTGGTGGTAGTGAACAGGCAAGCACAAATGCTGACTTTGCAGATAACAATGATTCCGGTCATGATGCCTTTGCCCTAGATGATTTTGAAGAGGATATGCCTTTTTCAAATGATGAGAGTGACGCAAATTATAACCCTAACCCGCAGGTAGAAGATGCTCCGCCTTGGGATACAGGGAAGTCAGTTCAAGGCGGACATTCAGTTGAGCCGTCACTTACGCCTGTTCCTCGCGCCAATGAACTCGAGAGCAAGGAACACGGCTTTTATGAGCGTGGTGAAAATGCCGGTGAACGTTCATTTACTAGGGACGCATTAGATTTTGATACGCCCTTAAGTACAACTTATGAGGGTAGTTTACAAGCTTATCTTTCCGATGGAAGTAAGCTGACTCACGCCAGTCAAATTGATGACTGGAGCAACTTGGTTGAGCAAATGCCGGTAGCAGGCTTGCTTAAGCAGTTGGTATTACATGCGGCATTTTCGCGAAATGGCAATCACGTGTCCCTTGAAATTCACCATAGTCAGACGCATTTATTAAAAGACAGTGCTAAAAAGCAGTTAGTTGATGCAATTCATCACGGCCTGGGTGAAAACGTAGAAGTTAGTATTACGTTGGGTGAACCGTCATCCACGCCGTTTGCATTACAGCAAGAAATTCATGCCATGCGACACGCGCATGCGCACTCGGTTATTAAAACCGATGAGACGATTCAAGCATTGCTATCGACTTTCGATGGGTCAGTGCTAACCGATACGGTTAAAGCGCGATAGCATAATTATTAACACCAAAACGAAGCGAGACAAACATTATGTTTAAAGGTGGAATGGGCAATATCATGAAGCAGGCGCAGCAAATGCAAGAGCGCATGCAGAAAGTACAAGACGACTTAGCTAATCTAGAAGTTACTGGTGAAGCTGGCGCGGGCATGGTTAAAGTAACGATGACGTGTAACCACAATGTTCGTCGCGTTGATATCGATGAGTCGTTGATGGACGACGACAAAGATATGGTTGAAGACTTGGTTGCGGCAGCGTTCAACGATGCTGTTCGTCGTGTTCAAGAGACCAGCAAAGAGAAGATGGGTGATGTCACTGGCGGAATGCCACTTCCTCCTGGCTTCAAAATGCCGTTTTAGGCTAAAAGCCGCCGTTTTGTTGGCTTTTAGTCACATACAAAGTGATGGGGCCAAATAGGGCCTAACTCCCGCTAAAAAGCTCTGGTTTTTACCAGGGCTTTTTTAGTTTTTAGGCATGCGCCGCTTCATTTTAATGAGCCTTTTTAGCTTAAATTATTTTAATTCAATACCACTTCACCTCATTGCAGAAGCCTAAATTTCAAGCCATACCTGAGGTGTGTCTACGTAAGTTAACAAGCTTTACAAAAGCATATAGATAAAATCGCATAAGCCGTATTATTACGCTTAAAAATAGTCTATGTTTTAAATAGTAGGTATTTTTGCGAGGTTTACACGCACTTTACTTCAAGGTTTATTTTCGCCATAGGATTTAGGTATGCTGAGGTATTGTTAAACCTAGACAAATAATTTCACAAGTATTCAAAACAGTTGAGTAATTATGAGTAGCGATCCCGACGAACTATCTTCATTGGTCACCGAGTGTGATAAAGAGCCAATCCACCTATTGGGGAAAATCCAAAATCATGGCTTTATGGTTATACTAGATAGCGCTGGCGTGGTTACCTATCTGTCTAAAAATGCTTCTCATTATCTAAATGATTCAGCCACTCATGAAATGATTACTAACGCCGCGAAATACGGTGCACTGAGTGCGACAAATAACGATGGATGTGTATCAATAACGTGGGAACTCGATGATAAGGGATGTACCATCTCATGGAAAGAACGTGGCGGGCCGCCATTGCAATGGCTCGGGGACGACAGTTTCGGCATGACGGTAATTAAATCTGTTATTCCTCATGAACTCAACGGCCAAGCGGAGTTAAAACCTGAAATTACGGGGCTGACAGCAGAGTTTGTGATCCCTCGACAGTATATCGAAATAGGGGCTGCTAGTGATCCTAAGCAAACGCTTAGCAACAAGAGAATCTTGCAGGAGGGGAGTACTGTTAAAGAAAATGTGCCGCTCACTACGGCCTACATTGTTGAAGATAACTTGCTTATCTCTTTAGATATTAAAAAGCATTTACAGCAACTGGGCATTGAGGGAATTGAAATATTTGGCGACGTCAGTTCGGCTAGGGCGGCACTGGCAAAAAATAAGCCTTCCATGATGTTTTTGGACGTGCATCTTGGTCATGAAAATACCTTTCAGCTCGGCGTTGAAATCGAAAAACAGTCGATTCCTTTTGTTTTTATCACCGGCTACGGCGCGGCAATTGAGCTACCTGAAGAGCTCCTTCATGTTGATATTCTAACCAAGCCCGTCGATACGAAACTACTTAAGCAGTCTATTCCGTCTTTTGGCTTTAAGGTTTAAGGTAATGTATGGGGCCGGTGAGCCCAAATAGTATGCGTAGATTTAGCTTTCGGGGAGGGCGCCTAGCACTAGTGTAGGTGTTTAAATATTACACGCTTTCATTATGTTCAATAATTGTATCGACGCAACGATACCTATCGCACTAAAATGCGCTTCGTGTGAAAATGGTCTTTATTATCACATGGTTCGTTATATTATTTACTCCCTATCCCTAGCTTACTTTTCAACTAACATTATTTTTGAGCGAAGGGAAAACGTTAACTCAATTATTATCTAGAGGCTTTTGTAGTGCTAAGGAAAGGCTTAGTTATCACCACGGTTATACTACTTCCCGTTGCCGCCGTGCTATTTTTCATGAGTATTCACGAACTGTTCAGAATGAAAACAGTGACGGTCGACCCAAAACTTAAAGAGATTTCCGGTATTGAATTCGACAAATACAAAAGACTTTGGGCAATAAACGACAGTGGCGACGGCCCCGTCTTATACATGCTTAACAAAGACGGCACGATTGAAAGAGAAGTGACTGTGACAAATGCTAAAAATGTGGATTGGGAGGACATGACGCAAAATAGTTTTGGCCACTTTTTTCTCGGTGATTTTGGTAATAACGACAACAAGCGCCGCTGGCTTACTATTTACAAAATAGAAAACCCAATCGATATTAAAACCGACACCACGGAAGCGGAGATTATTAAGTTTACTTACCCCAAAATGGGTGATGGGAAAGTTAAACCTGAAGATAAAAATTACGATTTAGAGGCGTTTGTTGAATATAAACGCAACCTTTATTTGTTCACGAAAAACAGAACACAGCCCTTTGACGGCATTACCAAGCTTTATAAAGTTGGTGATCACGCCGCTAATTTCGATGCCCAGCTCATCGGGGAATTCAAAACCTGTACCACACTAGAAAAGTTATGTTGGATAACCTCAGCGGCAATAAGCCCAGATAGAACTAAGCTGGTACTTCTTGACTCAACCAGTTTATGGTTATTTGAGAACTTTGAGGGTGATAATTTCTTCAGTGGCGATGTATCACGCATAGACCTTGGTGTGGTGACGCAAAAAGAAGCAGTAACATTCTATGATGACAATACTCTGGTGTTCACCGATGAAGAGTACAAAGGGTTATTTGGTGGTAATATTTACGAAGTTAAACTCGACCAAGCAAAGCGGAACGTGATTAAATACCGCGAAAGCCCACAAAGCGTCAAAGAAGCACCTAAGCAGTAGAAAATATGAAGTTTAGCCCGTTACTATCAGAATTAATCCAGGCACTAACCTGCCTCCCTGGCGTTGGGAATAAAAGCGCCCAGAGAATGGCGTTCCACCTTTTGGAACGAAACCGTACAGGTGCTATCGATCTCAGTAACGTTTTGCACAATGCCATGGAGCACATACATCACTGTAAGCGCTGTAGAACGTTTACCGAAGATGAGCTTTGCGGAATATGCCGTCACCCAGAGAGAGAGGCTAGTGGCTTACTGTGTATCGTGGAAAGCCCTCAAGATGTGTTAGCTATCGAGCAAACGTTGAGCTACAAAGGCCAGTATTTCGTGCTGATGGGGCATCTATCGCCTATCGATGGCGTGGGGCCTGAAGAAATAGGATTAACTGAACTTGAAGCGCGCCTTAGCGCGGGTGGCATTAACGAGGTCATTCTTGCTACAAACCCAACGGTTGAGGGAGAAGCCACGGCGCATTATATTGCCCAGTTGTGCGCCAGTCACAACGTGGATGCCTCTCGTATAGCCCACGGTGTGCCTGTTGGGGGGGAGTTAGAGTATATCGATGGCAACACCCTTACTCATGCATTTTCAGGACGTCGCAAATTATAATTTGTTGCGCATGGTTTTCGCGTAATTAGCACCTCAGTAACAGTAACGTATCAAGCCCTTAATTGCGGTGTATTATTTCTGCGCCGCCTCGTTACCTTCAAAAAAACGCTCTCATATAAAATAAATTTTCGTTCTAAACGTTGAAAAATGCGCTGAGCGTCCTTACCTGTTTATCAGTTAACGTGATCCATTCAACGAGGAGATATTGGATTATGGCTGAAGCAGCCCACAAAGAAACTCACGGTTTTCAAACAGAAGTAAAACAGCTTCTTCATCTGATGATTCACTCTTTGTATTCAAACAAAGAAATTTTTCTACGTGAACTCGTGTCAAATGCGGCAGATGCAGCAGATAAGCTTCGCTTTCGCGCGCTAGAAAACGATAGCCTGTACGAAAATGATGGCGACCTATGCGTTAAGTTAAGCGTAGATAAAGAAGCTAACACAGTGACCATTACAGACAACGGTATTGGTATGACTCGCGATGAAGTCATTGCCAACCTTGGTACCATTGCAAAATCGGGCACTAAAGACTTCTTTAGCAAACTTTCTGGCGATAGTGCGAAAGACTCGCAGCTTATCGGTCAGTTCGGTGTAGGTTTCTACTCAGCGTTTATCGTTGCAGATAAAGTGACCGTGCGCACCCGTGCGGCGGGCGCTGACGCAGCGGCTGGCGTAGAATGGATTTCAGACGGTGAAGGTGAATTCACTATTGCTGAAATCAACAAGCCTACTCGCGGTACCGAGATTACGCTTCATCTACGCGAGGATGAAAAAGAATTTGCCGATACATGGCGTCTGCGCTCTATTGTAAGCAAGTACTCAGACCACATCAGCATTCCTGTACAAATGTGGAAAGATGAGGTGCCTGAAAGTGAAGGCCCAGATGGCGAGAAAATTGAAGCGCAGCCTGGCGAGTGGGAAGTGGTTAACAAGGCTACCGCACTATGGACTCGTGAGAAGTCAGAGATTACTGATGAAGAGTACAATGAGTTTTACAAGCATATTTCTCACGACTTTGCAGACCCGCTAGCATGGGCACATAATAAAGTAGAAGGTAAAACCGAGTACACGAGCTTATTGTACATCCCTTCTAAAGCGCCATTTGACATGTGGAACCGCGATCAAAACCACGGTCTTAAGCTTTACGTTCAGCGCGTTTTCATTATGGATGACGCAGAGCAGTTCATGCCAACCTATCTACGCTTTGTAAAAGGTTTACTAGACAGCAACGACCTTCCGCTTAACGTGTCTCGTGAAATCCTTCAAGATAACAAGATCACGCAAGCGCTGCGTCAAGGTTGCACTAAGCGTGTGCTACAAATGCTTGAGAAAATGGCGAAGAACGACAGCGACAAGTATCAGTCGTTCTGGAACGAGTTTGGTAACGTGCTTAAGGAAGGTCCAGCAGAAGACTTTAGTAATCGCGAAAAAATTGCGGGCCTACTGCGCTTCTCATCGACCCACGATGAGTCTGACGCTCAAACCGTTTCACTCGCCGATTACATCGAACGGATGAAAGAAGGTCAGGACAAGATTTACTATGTAACTGCAGACAGCCTGCAGGCCGCTAAATCTAGTCCGCACCTTGAAATTTTCCGCAAGAAAGGAATTGAAGTACTGCTAATGGGCGAGCGCATTGACGAATGGTTAATGTCTCACCTGACTGAATTTAACGAGAAGCAATTTGTTTCAATTGCGAAAGGAAACCTAGATTTAGGCGACTTAGAGGACGAAGAGTCTAAGAAAGCGCAAGAAGAAGCAGAAAAAGAAGTAGAAGGCGTACTTGAAAGAGCGAAAGCTGCGCTAGGTGATAAGGTAGTTGACGTGAAGTTCACGCACCGCCTAACAGATTCTCCGGCGGTTATTGTTGCCGATGATAACGGCATGACAACGCAGATGATGAAGCTTATGCAAGCTGCGGGTCAGACTGTGCCAGACGTGAAGTATCACTTTGAACTTAACCCTGAGCACAGCTTAGTTAAATTGCTAGCAGATACCCAAGATGAAGAGTTGTTCAATCAGTGGGTTGGCGTGTTATTTGACCAGGCATCACTGTCAGAACAAGGCAGTCTGAAAGACCCTTCTACCTTTGTTCAGAACTTGAACACATTGTTAATGAAGTTGGCAAAATAACCGGTTAAACCCACAGTTTAATCAATAAAAACGGGCGTAATGCCCGTTTTTCTATTTATAAGGCTAACAAAAGTAAGTTTACTGTTTTCGTTATGCTATATTTTAGTGGTTTAATCATTCGAGTTAATCAAATTCAGGCGCGTTCTTTTATTCTGAGCGACGATGAATAAGTAAGGGGTGAACATTAAGCTATAGGTATAAAAAAGCAAAAGCGCCTATAAGCTGAACATATATTCGCCATTAGTCTTAAGATTAACTTTTGGGTACGCCTTACACTTGTCACTCTAGTGCTGAATGTGTAAAGTGCCCGAAGTAAAAAGTTCAAAAATCATAAGCGGAGAACGCACTCATGCGAATCATTCTTCTCGGCGCTCCTGGCGCGGGTAAGGGCACACAAGCTCAGTTCTTAATGGGCAAATATGGCATTCCACAAATTTCAACGGGCGATATGCTTCGTGCTGCAATTAAAGCAGGCACAGAGTTAGGTCTTGAAGCTAAGCGTGTAATGGACGAAGGCAAGCTAGTGTCTGATGAAATCATTATTGGCCTAGTGAAAGAGCGTATTGCACAAGACGACTGTAAAGACGGTTTCTTGCTAGATGGCTTCCCTCGTACTATCCCACAAGCTGATGCAATGAAAGAAGCAGGTGTTTCTGTTGATCATTGTATTGAGTTCGATGTGCCGGATGACGTTATTGTTGAGCGTATGGGTGGCCGTCGCGTACACCCCGCCTCTGGCCGCGTATATCATGTGGTTTACAACCCACCGAAAGTGGAAGGTAAAGACAACGAGACGGGTGACGACCTCATCGTGCGTGATGACGACAAAGAAGAAACGGTACGCAAGCGCTTAGCGATTTATCACGAGCAAACAAAGCCGTTAGTAAATTATTACAGTGCTGAAGCCGAAGCCGGAAACTGTGAATACCACAAGCTAGATGGTACTCGCCCAGTTGAAGAAGTAAGTGCTGAACTTGCAGAGCGTTTAGGTTAATCACTAACAACGTTTATAAAAGGTCGCTTGTGCGGCCTTTTTTGTTGCTTGTAACTTATTAGCGGATAACGTTTAATGTCTTTTGATGCTATGAGAAGACATGCGCAGATTAACGCAACGCGATATAACTATAACATGTGGAGTAGACCATGGTTTTGCCAATCACGGCATTTTACGCCAGCTTACTGGGTATTTGCTACCTGTATTTATCGTTTTTAGTCATTGGTGCCAGACGTCGACACCAAGTGGGCATTGGCGATGGTGGTCATGAAGATCTCAGTCGTTTAGCCAGAGCCCATGGCAATTTTAGCGAGTATGTACCTATTACGCTTATTATGATCGCGTGTTTCGAAGCAAACACCGGCCAAATCTGGGCCGTACATGCCCTAGGCAGCGCGTTGCTGTTTGGACGTGCTTTGCATGCTTACGGGCTAGGTCGCCACTCTGGCGTTAGCTGGCAGCGCTTTACGGGCATGATTCTTACCTTTTTGGCAATGCTTTGTGCTGCGGTCGGTAATTTAATACTTATCCACTTTGGCATGTAAACTCAAGGTCGTTGAAGTGAAAGCTTATAAAGAGATAATGCCGGCTTAGCTGGCATTTTTTATGGTTAACGCTAAATAGTCGGTGGTTCGAGTTATTTTTTTAATAAAAAACGCATAGTTAGCATTATTCGATAATCAGGTATAGAGAACAGGTCTTTTTTCTAATTTTTATAGATATAGTGTTTTCGTCAGCAAAGAGGTACCTTTTTGTATAAATGTTGTGCCCGAATAAGGTTGTTAAAACTATTTTAAAGGCTAAGTAGATAAGCCATTTTGGGGTGTGCAGGAATGCTAAAAGTACTCATTTTATTAATATTGATAATTTTCTATACCTACCTGCTGAAGCGCAGGTTCAACGTGAAGATGATGAATGCTTGGCAAGCCGAAACATTAGGTTCTGAGGTATTAGTATATGTGATGATAGCGCTACCCGTTGTTCTTGCATGGCTCACAACGACTCTCTTTGAATATCTGTTTTTTTAAACGTTCATTCAACAACGCAAATAAAAAGCCCTCGATGCATATTAAATGCATTGAGGGCTTTGTCGTTTTAGCTACTTTTAGAAGCGGTAAGTTAGTTTAGAGTAAACAAAGCGGCCACGCGGGTTGTGTACGCTGCCAACATAACCATAAAGGTCGTTATCGCCGTTACCGATTGCAAACGGCGGCTCTTCATCTAGCAAGTTGTTAGAACCAATCACTAGGCGAAGGTTATCGCTATAGTTGTAACCAAACTGAAGGTCTACCAGCATTTGAGAATCCACGGTTCTAGAGGTATTTTCTTCAAAATCTAATACACCGTCGAAGTCGATATCAGGGGTGTCTTCAAACTCCCCAATAAAGCTGATGTTTAAATTGGCATCAAACGCACCTTTCGACCACGTTGTACCAAACAACCAGCGGTGCTCTGGGTAACCGTATTCGCCCGTATACTCTAGACCGTCTTTTTCAAACTCGTTCATGTAAGACCAATCTAGGTTGAAGCGCACGTTGCCGTACTCTTGTAGTTCCATGCTGTAATTAGCGCTGAAATCAACACCCGAGGCTTTTTGTGACGATACGTTTTGGTAAGTGTTAAATATCTTCTGGATAACACCTAGCGACTCACCCTGTTGTGGGTCTAGACGAATACAGATTGTGCTGTCCTGGTTATTACACTCAGCGTCGTAAACCAAACCAAATTGCTGTTCGTCAATTTTGTTATCTTGAGTAATACTCCACACGTCGATGCTTAGGCCCAGTTCTTGAATAGGCGCATAGATTACGCCCACGTTCCATGACTCTGATTCTTCTGCATCTAGATTAGGGTTACCCGCAAACTCGATGTTGTAATCCAATGATTCACAGTCTTGACCTGTTGCTTGACAGCGGTATTGATCAACAAAGAATACGCTTTTCTGTGATGGGCCTAAACCCACTTGTGCAAGCGAAGGCGCTCTAAAGCCTTGGGCCCATGAACCGCGAACCGTAACTTCATCGCTTGGTGCCCAACGTAACGCAATTTTAGGATTAGTCGTGCTGCCAAAGTCGCTGTAGTGGTCGTAACGGCCTGCAAGCTGTAGCTCTAGCTCTTCAGCCAAAGGAATTGAAAGCTCTAAATATGCTGCGTACTGATCGCGTTCTGCTGAAGCTGATACTGACTCAGTACCAAAGATCAGACCGCGTTGGAACTGAACGTCTGGAACGTCAGACACTTGCTCTTCACGGTATTCAACACCCGCCGCCATCATGACGACATCATCGCCAAAGTCAAACGCTTCGCCAGTGATATGTGCATCAACACTGGTCATGCGCGATTCACCACGACGCACTAGGCTGGTCGTAATTTCGTCAATTACGCTTTGAGGGTTAGTTACGCCGCCAAAGGGGTTGTAGTTGCCAAGATCAATTTGCTCTTGTAGCCAATCAACGCGAACCCAACCTTGCGATTGGTCACCGCTTTGCTCTGAACGGCTGCGACCTTTTTGAACCGACGCTTCCCAGTCGTAGTCGTTAAACGTACCGCGTAAACCTGCGACTAATCGAAGGGTGTCTGACTCGATATCCCAACGGCGAGCGCCAGCATCCACAGGGCGGTAGCGACCTATTTCAATGTCTTGTCCGAAAGGGTTATCAGGGTGAGTGCCCGGAACTGTCAAGCCTGCGTCTTCGTCAAGGGGCGTTGCTGCACCGCCTGCTTCAGACGTATTGTGCTGCATAGCAACTTCCATAAACGCGGTAGTTTCATCGCCAATTTTATAGTCGAATTGACCGATAAAGCCTACGCGCTCAGAGGCTGGAATCGTTAAACCAAATGGGCCGTAGTCGAATAAACAACTACCAGACGCAGTGGCGCTATCTTCCGGGCAGTCTGGGTCGATAGTTTTTACGCCATCAACATAAAAATAACCCGGGTACCCACGTGATGAGCGAAAATCCATGCCGCCGTAAGGCGATTGGTTTGCTGTACCGAAGCGACCCATTTCGTCAGCTCCTAGGGTGCTGTTATTGAAATAGTCGATAATAACAGTGGCACTGCTTTTCTCGCTTTGCGAACCCCACAAAATGCTTGCTGTGGTTTCATCGTAACTAGGGCCTGTTGTGCCGCCGTAGCCTGCATTGATCTCTAGACCTTCATAATCTTTTTTAAGTACTACGTTTACTACACCCGCAACCGCATCTGAGCCATAAATAGCCGAGGCGCCGTCCTTTAGAATATCAATGCGCTCAATGGCTGATACCGGGATAGAGTTAATATCAACAAATGAGTTAGTGATACTTTCTGCAAACGCGCTGATTGCTACTCGGCGACCGTTAATAAGCACTAGCGTTGCATCTGGCCCCATACCTCGAAGCGATACAGCTGCTGAAGGTTTTCATAGCCCATGCCTTCAATCATTGTGGCGTCAATTGACTGAATAGGAGAGGGACCTTCCATATCTGTGCGTTTAATGCGAGAGCCGGTTACTGCAATTCGTTCAAGGTTCGCTGCTTCTTCGTCAGCTTGTTGTGCATGCACTGGGCTTAGTGAGGTAATTCCTGCAAGCGCTAATCCCACTGCTATAGCACTTACTTTACGACCTTGTTTCATTGTCATTTCCTTATTATCCATTTTACTTGTTGTGTGTTTCGGCAACACTATTTGTTGCAGATTTATCAATAGCACTCCTTATACTAAAGTTGCAATAGGGGAATATGCGAAATATGTGACACTTGGTTACAAAGTGTGTAAACCGTCTCTTACTTAATCGTATGATATTCTTTTTGTTTGAGTAATTAATAAGAAGTTAAAATTTCATATAATCAATGGCTTAGTGTATTTTTGTGGGGGTTATGGATAGAAGGGAGTGTGGGATATACACGCTTGTACAGTCGTATGAATTGTAATATTTAAGTTATCGTGTAGTACCTCTACATTTTTATCCGCCGCTCAACAGCGGCTATTTTTACAGATCTGACCAGCGTTTCACTGCCGGGAAAATGAACGCATGTAAAGGTCGCCAGTGCCCTTTGACAATCTCTTGTAACAGGTGCAGATATAAATCTAATCAGTTCGTTCAACATTGCGATGGGGAAAATGTAACTAACTGTGTCGAAAAGTGGTCGGGTCCACTACAAAAAGTTTCGTTTTCGCTTGTTGTACTTACTTATAAATATATTAAAAATCATGTGCTTAAATTGCTAATTTGAGAGGTTTCTGCCAACGCTTCAAATGCTATTAGTGCAAAACAAATGATGAGGGATAGGGAATGCCGTAGCGCTCACTGTGCGCTTGTGGTACTTGTTACGTCTTTTAATTAGCGAAGATTAAGAACCATGCTCAAAACATTCAAACGAACGCGAATGTGTAATGCCGTTGCTGTTATGGCGTTAAGTGCAATCTCGATAGGTTGCACTTACAGCGGCAAGCCTGCCCTCAACACACAAGCAGCCTCACTATCAGCGTCTCAAACCGTTAACAAGCGCGCGTCCTCGTTCAATGTAGAGTATGAACGCTTTACGCTAGAAAATGGGCTAACCGTGTTGCTACACGTAGATAGGTCTGACCCTGTCGCCGCGGTGGCACTGACTGCACACGTGGGCTCAGCAAGGGAGAAAGAGGGTCGCACGGGGTTTGCGCATCTGTTTGAACATCTCCTTTTCTTAGAATCTGAAAACTTAGGTAAAGGCGGGCTTGATAAGCTCAGTGCCCGTATTGGAGGTTCAGGGGCGAATGGCTCAACAAGCCGAGACAGCACTAATTATTATCAAACTGTACCTATCGATGCGTTGGAAAAAATGATTTGGGCTGAAGCTGACAAATTAGGCTTCTTTATTAATACGGTAACAGACCCCGTGCTTGCGAAAGAAAAGCAGGTGGTGAAAAACGAAAAACGTCAACGCGTAGATAATCGCGCCTACGGACACAACCAGTATGTCATCGACAAAAACTTGTACCCAGCTGGGCATCCATACAGTTGGCAGGTAATAGGGTCGTTAGACGACCTTCAAAATGCAACGCTTGCCGATGTTAAAGCGTTTTTCAATACATGGTATGTACCAAATAATGTGGTGTTAACCATCGCGGGGGATATCGATGTTGCACAAACAAAGTCTTGGGTTAAAAAGTATTTCGCTGAAATACCGGCGGGAGAAACAATTCCTAAACTTGCAACCCAGCCAGCAAAGTTAGATGAAACAGTCAAACGCTTCCATATCGATAACTTTGCTCAAGCACCTTTGCTTACCATGGTTTGGCCCACGGTTCCACAGTACCACGATGACTACTACGCGCTTCAGGTGCTTTCTCAATATCTAAGCGAAGGTAAAAACGCGCCTTTAAACAAAGTACTTATTGATGAGAAAAAACTCACCAGTAACCTTTATCTTTATGGTTACGATGCAGAATTAGCGGGGCAGCTACAGCTTCAGGTCATGGCATTTAATGGCGTTGATTTAAATGTAGTATATGCAGGCATTGAAGAAGCATTTGCGCGTTTTGAGAAAGAGGGTATTGCACCTGAAGACCTTGCGCGCATTAAAGCGGGGCAGGAAACCGAATTCTATCAAGGGCTTTCTAGTGTGTTAGGGAAAGGCTTTCAGCTTGCACAGTACGAAATCTTTGCGGGAAACGCGGCTTTTATCAGCCAAGACGTCAAAAAAATTCTAGGTGTTTCACAAGACGATGTAATGCGTGTATATCGCACTTATCTTAAAGACAAGCCTTATGTCGCCTCTAGTTTTGTACCTAAAGGCAATAAGGAACTTGTTCTTGCCGGGTCAACAAAAGCTAACGTGGTTGAAGAATTAATCGTTGAAGGTGCAGAAGAGGCGTTTGATGCATCAATTGCTGCAGACTATGAGCGTACGCCTTCCTCGTTTGATAGAACAAAAGAACCTGCTTATGGAGCGAGTATAGAGGTTACGCCGCCACAAGTATGGCAAAGCACCTTGTCATCTGGCATTGATATAGCCGGTATTTCAAATGACGAAGTGCCGTTAGTGGCTTTTGAAATAAAACTCGATGGTGGAATGCTGCTCGACCCAGCAGGAAAAGCAGGCACAGCTAACTTATTAGCAGAACTTTTACTTAAGGGAACGGCAACGAAAACACCAAAGCAGTTAGAACAGGAAATACAGCTTTTAGGCGCCACTCTTCAAACGAATGCATCGGAAACGGCAGTAACAATTAGCGGCTCGGTACTGTCTAAGCATTACGATGCGCTAATGGCGCTTGTTACTGAAGTATTGCTCTCGCCTCGCTTTGATGAAGCAGAGTTTGCACTTGCCAAAGACGATGTAATTAATCAAATTGAGCAAATTAAGGCCAACCCAAATGCCATTGCTGCGGCAGAATTTAAAGCGCTGCTTTACGGTAACGCACATCCGTTCGCGCAGACCCCGCTGGGTGAAAAGGAAAGTGTCACGGCCATCAGCCTCGATGACGTTAAGGCTTTTTACTGGAAAAATATTTCCCCATCTTTAGCTAAGTTTCATGTGGTGGGCGATATCGAGCCGTCAGCCGTTAAACAGGCATTAGTTACGCTAAATAGTGCTTGGGTACCGAAAAAGGTATCGCTTCCGAACGTTTCAGAGCCATCTTTACCTGAAACGTCTCAATTATTTTTCTATGACGTACCGGATGCCAAGCAGTCTGTTTTGTATTTTGGTCATGCCGGCCCTAAAGCGACGCACAGTGATGCCTATCTGGCCAGCGTGATGAATTACCGTTTAGGAGGCGGTGGCTTCGCTTCACAACTGATGCAAGAACTGCGTGAGAACAAGGGCTACACCTACGGTATTCGTTCATCGTTTTCAAGCGACCAGTATACCGGTGAATTTATTATAAAAAGTGCAGTGCGTTCGAATGTAACTTTAGAAGCGACACAGGCTATACAAGATATTTTGCTTTCATACGGCAACGGGTATTCAAGTGAAGATCTTGAGGTTACGAAAGGATTCACATTGAAATCTGGTGCGCGTGCTTTTGAGACACTCGGGGCAAAGTTGAATATGGTAGATGAAATAAGTGATATTGGGTTACCTAACGACTACGTACTACAGCAGCAGGCAGAAGTAAAAGCGCTAACAGTAGACGACGTAAAGCGCCTGTACAACGCTTACGTACACCCAGGTAAAATGATTTACCTAGTTGTAGGGGATAAAGCGACACAGTTTAAACGCTTAGAAGCGCTGGGCCTTGGCACGCCAGTATTGCTTAACCCGTAAAACCAACTGAACTGACTAAAACAAGGCTGCTATTAATAAAAAGGCCCGTATGAAAAGTGTTCATACGGGCCTTAGTAGCAATGTTGTGTGCTATTGATGCGTTTTGAGTTTTGCAAGAAGCGCTGCTAATTTACTGACTGCGTTGTTTATAGCCTTTGAGCTAGCCGCTGATGCTTCTGAGTTGGTTGCAACTTCAGACGTGGCGTTACCAATCACCACCATGTTTCTGTTTAACTCCTCGCTAACCTGGCTTTGCTCTTCTGCAGCTGCAGCCATTTGTGTCATGCGTTCGCTAATTTCACCGATTTGAAGTACGGTAGTTTGCATTTTATCGAGTGCAGACTGCGAGCGATGAGATGCATCATTGGCTTTTTGGCTACCTGAGTAGATAGTCTCTACCGTATGGTCAACTTCGCCTTGAAGGGCCGTTATTACATTGCCAATTTCCTCTACAGACTCTGCCGTTTTAGAGGCGAGAGAGCGTACTTCGTCAGCAACCACACTAAATCCGCGACCGTTGTCTCCTGCCCGAGCCGCCTCAATGGCCGCGTTGAGCGCCAATAGGTTGGTTTGATCCGCAATAGCACCAATAACGTCGAGTATCTTTTTAATATCTGCACTACGCTGAGAAACGGCTTGCACTGCTGTTGACGCGTTTTGCATTTCTTGCGATAGGTCAACCACCGAGCGTGTTGCTTCAGAGATTTCCGTTTCTGTCTGTTTTACCGAATCGGTAGCGTTGTCTGCATTATTGGCCGCATCTGCAGCCGTCCTTGCCACTTCCTGTGCAGTTTGCGACATTTCCGTTATGGCGGTCACCACGCTGTCTATTTCCGCTTGTTGAACTTGTATTAGTTCATTAGTGCTCTGCGTGTGCGCCTGTGTTTCTCCGCTTTGCTCAATGACGTGTGAACACGATTGCTTGGCTTGATCTAACATTTCACGCACGCTTTCTTTGAAGTGATTAAACGCTTCGCTTAATTGAATGAGCTTTGCGTGAGAATGAACGTGAATATCTTGAGTAAGGTCACCACCTTGGCCAGCGAGTTCTTCCATTCGCGCTGCCACCTGTCGCACGGGTTGAATAATACTTTTCGTAAATAAAAAGACCAAAACAAGCGCAATTACCGTGCACACCACAGCAACAATAAATTGAGTCGTTAATAGCGAAGTCACGGCAGTCGAAATCATGGTTTCAAGAGTTGTGACAGGGGCCATGGCATGTGCTTTACTGACACCGACAATCATTTTCCACTTCACACCAGCTAAGTCTAAATCAATATCTTCTGATACATAGAGCATCCCGTCGTTTTCAAGAAGCCCTGCTTGTTTATTAGCGCTTAGCAATGTTTCAGACTTGGCTTTGTCAGCAAATACCTCGGAAAAAGGACGAGCGAGTTTGCTTGTCGCGTTAGTAGCGGCAACCACTAAGCCATTTTGGCTTATTACATAAACTTCTGCATTACCGTTGTAAAGCGACGCTTTAAGGTTTTCTGCACGCTTTTGAATGATTGGCAGGTTAAGGTCAGTACCTACCACGCCACGAAATTGATTATTGGCTATAACCGGTACGGTCAAGCTGGTCATTAATTCCGTATAGCCCTCGCGAATTTCGTATTGATAGGGGTTAGATACGCACGGCTTACGGGTTTCCTTGTTGCACAAATACCATTCTGCTGCTCGAAACCCAAACTCATCTAACCTTGTGTCGTGTTTTAACTCTGGGTCAGTAATCGGGACCTGCTCTGCCAAGCCGTTATTACTGCGAATAAAATAAACTTCAAAGCTTCCTGTCCCGGGCGTTGAATGTATCTTACCGGTTTTGTTGGCTTCAGCGTTTCCATCAAATAAGTTAGTTTCGAACTGAGCGTACATGCTAGACGTTGTGCCGGTATTCAACACACTTTTCACTAGACGTTGCGTTTGTTCGCGACTTAGCGATAGAGCGTCGCTCGCTTCAATACTCGCGCTTAACTGGCTCGCCAACGTGTAAGGTAGAAAATGGGCACTGTTTATTAAGGCTTCCGTTTGCGCCGCATATTGAGACGCTTTTGCAGATACTGTTTTCTGTATTTGACTGACGACTTCGGTATTAACATGCTGTCCGTAACCGTTCACCAAGGCCCTATTGACAGGCAGCTTTGAAGTCGTCGAGCAGAGGATAGGACGTTTTGTTCAGCGTCGCTTCGAGAATGGCGCGGAGCCAATTCAGTGGATTCAGCTTTTGTTTCCG
>Ga0208180_1000671_pt1 | contig 26751 bp, 43 predicted proteins | sample MalvireepMed_s16_FD_184241 | JGI IMG/M metagenome (GOLD analysis project Ga0208180, IMG submission 184241) | Marine viral communities from the Global Malaspina Expedition - Malaspina viral metaG DeepMed_s16 (SPAdes) (version 2) | ecosystem: Environmental > Aquatic > Marine > Oceanic | place...
ACAGAAGTAGGAGCAACACCTGAAGCTGATACAGATCAGAAGTTTACAATGGAAGGTCTTGATCGAAACAGGGATTGGTTAAAGAATGCCAAGATAATTTTCAAGAATGAAGAGGGTGAGGACTTCAGAGGATCAAATCAAGAACTTGGATACTGGTTAAGAAACAGACATTCCAAGTTTGCCAACGACTTAACCAACCTTGGTTTGACTGCTATGGATACTGGTGGTTGGTCAGACGAAGTTAAACAGGCATGGGTTGATTCACTGGATATGTGGGATAATACAGATCCTACTGTTGGTTCTTTCTTCAATGCTCTTTATCAGGTTGGCACTGATCCTACAACAGTAGCGGCTGCTGCGGCCACCTTTGGGACAGGTATTCTGCCTAAAATATTTGGTCAGAAAGGTGCGGCTCTTGCGGCTAAGTTTGTTTTTAAGGATCAATTAAAAAAATCATTGATTAAAAGAAAAGTATCTAAAGAGGTAGCTGAGAAGGTTGCCCATAAAAAAGGTGCTGTTGCTGCTGTTGATGAATCCATTTTGAAAGCTTCCCGTAAAGAGGCTGCAAAAAATCTAGCTATTAATCGGGCTGCGGTTGCTTATCCGGTTGGTGTGGCTGAGATGGGTACGTATGATTTAATGCAGCAGTCTTTTGATATTGATGTAGGTAGAGGAAGGGAGGAAACTGATTATGGTCAGGCTGCAATTACAGCTTTGGTTGGTGGTATCCCCTATGCTATTCTAGGTTCTGGTGGATATGTCCCCTTTTTGGGTTCACCCGCTCAAAAACTTATGAAGGGTAAAGCACTAAGAGAAAATAAAGTTTTACAGAATCTTGAGAAAGAAGCAGCTACTCCGCTTAGTCCCCGACTTGATGTTGAAATGAGTAGAAGTGCTGGTCAGGCTGAAATACAAAAAATAATACGAGAGGCACAAAGAGATTTAAGTGAGGACGGAGATCTATTTTTAAATACTGGTAGTAATCTATCCAAGGAAACTTTTGAAGAAGTAGATCGTTCTCTCTTTAAAGAAGGTTTTGCTGTATTGGAAAAAGTTGGTTCCGGTAGATATAGGGCAAGAAAAATAAGACATCTTCCCAGAGCAGTGCCAGACGCTCCTGTTGAACCACGTACAGTATTACAAAAAACTATTGCAAGAGTTAAAAGAGGTATATATACTAATCCAATAAGGGGCGTAACTGATGAGGCAACTGAAAAAGCTGCCATTGCACGTAGAAGGGTTGATACTGAACGAGCAAGAATGGAAAGAACAATAGCAACAAGATTTAAAAGATTTACCAATGCAATCAAAGAGGATTATTCCGTAAAGAATTTGAAAAACTTTTCTGAAGAAGAGATGAAAAGATTTAACAGGGCTTATGCTGGTGATGAGGAAGCTTTGGATGCTTTGACAAAAGCAGGAAAAGTTAATGTTCTTAAAGAATTGAGGGGAATGAGAGCAGACACTTCTGAGTTGCAGGATCAGTTATTAAAAAGTGGTGTAATAAAGAAAGGCTCTGATCTTGATATAAAAATAAGGGCTAACTTAAAGGGAGAGGGAGAGCTTTATGTAACCCGTTCCTATGAAGTTTTTGATAATCCTAACTGGAGAAACACTGTATCCGATAAAGTAAAGGAAGAGGCCAGTGACTTCTTCATAGGGCAAGCAGAGATCTCTAATCCTGCCTTTGCAAAAGTGCTATCCAAGAGCAGGTCTGAAGGAATGGATTCTCTAACTGTTTCTGAAAAAGAACTATATGATTCTTATATGGGTCAGAATGGTTCTATTAATTTTAATATTAATAAAATTCTTGATGTAAATGGAGAGGAAGCCCTCTTTGAAATATTTGATAATGCTGCGTTAGGGAAAGCTCCCTTTAAAATATTAAGCAAGAGAGAGGATGTACCAAAAGCAATCAGGGCTTTAATGGGTGAATATGAAGATCCCTTTACCAACTATTCCAGGACCATGATGAGGCTTGGTCAAACTGTAGAACAGGGTAACTACGAAAAAGAAATTGCTGATCTTGTTAATGCTGGTTTAATAGAAGGGGCTGTTGCTCCCACAGTTGCAAAAGGTGTTGGAAGGGAGATGGTGGAACTTCAATCAAAGCTTCCAACAAGAGGCAGTATTAACGATCCCTTTGCCAGAGAAGTATCAGAGGAAGGAATACAAAGTCCATTAACAGGAATGTATGCCCACAAAGAAATTGCTGATGCCATACTAAATGGCAATGAAATCAGTTGGAAAATTCCTAAAGCATTACAAGGGTATCTGGCACTACAGGGACATACCAGAGCAGCTAAAACTGTTTGGAGTCCGACAGCAATAGCCCGTAACTTTCTTGGAGCAGCCTGGATGTCTATAGGTGCTGGCTATATGCGACCAGCAGCTTTAAAAGAAATTGCTAAAGTAGCGAAAGGTTTATCTACTTTTTCTGATGAAGCTCTCAATGCTGAGATTGAAAAAGGAATAGCTCTTGGTTATCTTCAGAGTGGTACGGATATAGGAGCATTCAGAGCAGCCCTGAAAGATGCTGGTGATGACTCGTTTTGGGATTTAACAAATTCTGCCTATAAATCCAAGAAGGGTTTAACTGCCAGAGCGAAACAGTTGAATACTAGAGCAGTTAAGCTCTATCAGTCAATGGATGATATGTGGAAACAGTTTGCTTTTATGAATGAGAAGGCAACCTACAGACAGGTTCTTGTAGATCAGGGTATTGACCCCGAACAGATTGTGCGAAAATTTAGAACTGGAGATGGTATTGAAGTAAGTATAACAAGGCTGGATGAGTATGCAAGTAATCAGGTGTCGAAGCATATGCAGAATTATGCAGGTGTTCCTCAATTTGTAAGAGCCATGAGACTTCTTCCTGCTGCTGACTTCCTGGCTTTTACAACGGAGATGTTAAGAACACAGAAAAATATTATCAAGACTGCTTTTGGAGATATGAGAGAAGGTCGTAAGCTTATGGCACTGAAGCAACCAGCAACAGAGATGGTTCAGGATGCTGAAGGTAACATGGTGGAAAGAGTTATTGCGGGACAGTTAAAAGGACAGGCACAGGCAAAGGCTGGTGAACGTAGGCTTGGTTCTGTTATTGCTGCTCAATCAGCGGCTCCTGCTCTGGCTCTTGCCTCGTCTATGGCCTGGGGTATGGAAGATAAAGCAGTAGATGAGAATGGAAAAGAACTGCCCTTTACAGTAAGAGAAGGATTTGAAGCCTTTGACCAGCCCTGGGAAAAAGGATCGACCTTTCTTTATCTTGGTGCGCCTAAGAATGGTAAGGTCAGAAGGCTTAATTTAAGTTATCTAAATCCCTGGGCGCAGCTAATGGACCCCATACGTGCTGGAATGAGAGCCTTGTCCAGTGGGGCAGATCCAGACCTGGCTGTTGATGATGCTATCGTTGAGTCGGTGTGGCGTCCTCTGAAAGAAACCTTTGGTCCTTCAATGCTGGCAGAATCCATAGCCAATATAGCATTTAACAGGGATAACTATGGAAGAGAGATTTTTGCAGAGGGAGATTCGGCAGGTCAAAACTTTAGAAGCGGTGTGGAAACCATGTACAAAGCTTTTGAGCCTGGACTTTTTAAATCTATGGGAGATATTGCGGGAGCATACAATCTTCCTGGGCAGCAGTTTGGTGTTACTCGTTCAGGCAGGAAAGTATATGCGGGAGATCAGTGGATGGGTCTTCTGGGAGTCAAACCACAGGAGATAGATATAAAAGATACTCTTGGCTTTAAGGTAAATGATATTAAAAGAGATATGGGAGCGTCTGGTAAAACTTTCCAGAGAGCTTACAGGCAGAGAACTCCAATAACTGCTACAGAACTTTCGGATGCTTATGCAGAGGGTCTGGCAAAGGAGTATGAAAAGGCAAGAGAAATGCATCTTCTCCTGACAAAAGCAATGAGCCTTGGACTTTCAAAACAACAGATTATAAATGCTGTATCAGATGATGGGCTATTCTCCAATCGTCTGGACAAGCGTTTACTTTTAAATCTTATGGATAGAGGTGTGTTTGTTCCCGCTCCACCTAAAATGGGTGAAGTATATAAATGGGGACTGTCAACAAAGAAAAGAACAGGTTCAATGCCGCCAATCAGGGAGGCCCAAAGAGATATATTTGATATATACAGGTCTTATGTTGGTTCAGAAACAGGAGTACGTTAATGTCAGGTGATCCAACGATGTTATGGAATGCAGTACTTAGTCTGGCTGTTGGAGGATTTCTCTGGTGGATGCGAGGAACAGCATCACAACTATCTGATCTTAGAAAACTTATTAGTGTAACAAGGGAAGAGATACCAAAGACGTATGCCACCAAGATCGAAGTAGAAAGAGATGTTGAAAAGATAATGGACAGATTTGACAGGCTGGATAACAAGATGGATAATATTCTTGAAAGGATTGGACGTGGCTAACTGGGAACACTTTACTGAAGATGAACTGAGATGTGATGGAACAGGTGAATGCAAAATGGACGAGGCTTTTATGGAAGCTCTGGTCCGACTAAGAAAAGACTATAATAATTCAATGGTAATATCTTCTGGCTATAGAGACAGGGCATATAACACAGTCATAGGTGGGAGTACCAACTCAGCACACATGTATGGTAAAGCAGTTGATGTAGTTGTATCAGGTCATGAAGCATACAGACTATTAAGGCTGGCTATTGTACATGGCTTTACAGGCATAGGTGTGTCACAAAGAGGACCACATCTTAAAAGGTTCCTGCATTTGGACATGATGGAAGACAGTGATCGAAGTCCTCGCCCCTGGATATGGAGTTATAAATAATGGTTGCATCAGTATTAGGACGGCTTGCTGGAAAGGGCGCTGCTAAAGGTGCAAAGAAAGCAACTAAGCGTGTTCCAAAAACTACAACTAAGAAAGAAGATCAAAAAGGATTACCAAGTGTACTTGAAAGAAAAATTCAAAAAGAAAAAACAACGAGAGATTATCCTGATGTAAATTTATCAGAAAAGGTTGGGTTTAAAAATACTGTTAAATTTTTAGAAGATCATGGATTTAAAATGAGAACAGGAGATAATAAAGGTAATACGTATGAAATACTTGGTGATAGTGTAAAAGTTTATACTCTACTGGGAGGGGATTTGTCGGGAGGAACAGCACCAAAATATTCTCAGAAAACTTTTAAAAATCCAACTCTTAAAGCATTAAGAAATTGGATGGGATATTAATAATGGATCACAAGTTTATCATACCTCTGGCTGTTGGTCTGTTCGTTCAGGCTGCTGCTGTGGTGTGGTGGCTGGCAGGACTCTCTGCAAGTGTACAGCATAACGACTTCCAGATACAGATGATCAGTAAGGATGTAGGAAAGAACTCAACTTTCGTAGAACTCTGGCCCGCTGGGAAATGGGGTAGTGGTTCTTTGCCTAGTGATGTTAGGCAGGATCTGAAGATAGGTCAGCTTGAAATGCAGATGCAGAAACTCAATGACAAGATATATAATGGAGCTAAGAAATGAAAGGCATAACATTAAACTATGCTTTAATATTTGCTGTAATTCTACAGGCTATAGGATTGATATGGTATGTATCCAAACTTGACAGCAAGGTTGAAACGGTATATAAATTCTATCAGGAAGAATCTCAGAAATCTGTTGTGGAAACTCAGGTTAAAATGAAGTTTGATCTGGCTCTCGTAATGAGAGAACTGCAATCCATCAAGGAAGATATAAAGGAAGGCAAGGATAAATCAAAAGTGATTATGGCGCAGCATGGTAAGATCTTTGAACTTCTTCAGGGTAAGGTTAAAATTCCTTCAGGATATAATTATCAGTGAGTATGACAGGACTGTTGATATATGGCATCATCGTGGTTATTGGTCTGGGCATTATTTCTTGTATCATTGATAACCCTCCCCCTAAATAGAGATGTCTATCTCTCATACTCAATCTTGAAACTATTATGTATAGGATAACAGATGAATAAAACAATTAACATTGGTGAAGGTCAGAACAATGTGGAGATCCATCAGACCATAGCCAAGCCAGATAAAGGACCAAGTGTAGGTGGTGTCAGTCTTACTACTGGTTATGGATGGGGTGTGGATGTATCTATTATATTAGTTATCGTAGCCCTGATGTATATCGGAAAGAAGTGTGTGGATAAGTGGGCATTAAAATAGATGTCTAAGAAATAAATGGGAAGAATGATTACTAATATTATTGTTATCTTAATCTTTATGTGGTTACTCTATATTATAGGTGCAGCAATAATGAATACAGTTTGTGGTAGATGTCTATAAAGATGGATATTGAAAATGTTCTGGCTGAATATGTCTCACCCTCTCTTGCCATGCACGGTGGCATAATAGAATTGCTGGATTATAATGAAGACTCCAGAAATGTACATGTCAGACTCAGTGGATCGTGTGCAGGTTGTTCGGCCAGTACAATAACCCTGAAGATAGGGGTGGAGAACATGCTGTTCCACTTCTTTCCTGAAGATGTAAAGAGTATAACCCATGAAGAGGGTGAGATAACCAACCCATTTTACTAAATCCATTTAAACGAGCTAGGAGGGGTGCTACAGACGTATCTCCTGTTTTAGGCTACTACCCTACCAGAGATGTCCAGCATAGCCTCTCCTGATAGCTCTCAGGCGGTATTTTTGTAGCCTTCTGATGAAAAGGTAGGCTATTCTACCTAAATTGCATTTCATCTACATGCTTTCGGTTATGTTGATCTATTTCATCCTGTATTTCATCTACCCTGTCTTCCAGAGTTCTGATCGTTGTATGAATATGTCCAGTATCATGTGGCTGTATCCTCTTCTCCAGTATCCGTATCTCCTTCAGAAGAAAGATTATATGTTCCGTTGGGTTCTTCATCATCTTCTCCATCATTGTTATAAAAGTCACACTTTGAAACAAGACTATTTACTTTCTCTTCACCAAGTACATTAAGATAACCAACGATAGCTGACTCCAGTGTATCCTTGTCCGTAAATCTGGCGGTATCAGAGTTGGCTCCTCTTACTCTGGATAGCAACTCCAGTGCCTTGATTGCACTGTTGGTATGGCCATTGGCTTTTGCAAATGTATACTGCCCTTCGAGTTCTTCAATTACATTTACATCTGTCTCCAGTTCCTGCTCAAGTTCGTGTACTCTATCAACTACTTCCTGTAATTGAATTAGTCTATAGCCCTGATTGTTTGCTGATCTGGGTGCATAACCAGCAGCCTTTGCCGCTTCAGTAGCATTCCTGTGTAGCACATAGGCTTGAGCAAACTTTTCCTGTTTATCATTTAACATAATAATTTAGTATTCCATTAAGTAATATAACGATTGAAACAGAATTAATAACAATCAATGCATGATCATTCCACATCAGTGCAACAATAAACCATCCTGTAACTCCAACAACATCAAAAAATAAGTTTAAAGGGTATATATTATTAGCTGTTAATGTTATTCCAGTAAGAAGTATTATGGAGGCCATCCATTTTATATACCAGTCTTTGGTTTTTTGTGACAGAGCTTTTTTGATCGAGTTGTTCATGTCTTATTTCAGACGCTTCATATTGTTTCTTGCTACGCCCTTGAACTTCTCTGCACTTCGAGAGGCTGACAGTCCAAGCAGGGCTATTGTCAAACTGATAAGCCCTTCAGTGGGAATGAGGGGTAGAGTCAGAGTTGAATTTGTCACAGCTATAAGCCATACCGCTATCGGTTGCAGGACGAATTGCCATGCCAGACCAAAACAGCATACCCACATGATGCTAGGTCTAGCCCCGGAAACGAAGAGGCTTGGATGCTTCGATTGTTCTATATTGGCTTGTGCTTGAGCAAGGTCAAGAGAAATAACCTGTGACTTCAACTCTGCTTCAAGCTTTGTTTTAAGATCTTTATCCTCAACAAACTTGTCAAGAACTTTGCCAGCCACTCCAATGACTGATTCAGCAATTCCAAATACCATTAGTTATCCTCCTCTTTCTCTTTGAGTTCAATTATTCTTGGATACTGATCTATTCGATAACCTTTAGTTAAAAACTCATCTGTCTTTGCATCGACTGTATCAGCAAAAACATATATGACCAGCCTGGGAAACTGCCTGCTCCTGTGTGCAAGAAACTGTAACCAGTCTCCCGGATTGAATACTGATACGTGTACATTTGTACCATCCTTGAATGTCTTGAGTGCTTCAAAGCAGGCCACATTAATAAAGACCATCTTCCGTGCATAGGAAAAGATTTCATCTACAACCCAACCAAGATCACTCTCAGGTATGTGTTCCAGAACATCTGTACATATGACTGCATCCTTCTTATGAACAGGAAGTTTGGAGTGTTCCTCATAGGCTGGGTCAAAGAGTTGATACTCATCAAGATTCCAGTACTCAGGAAGGGGGCTGTCGATCTCTTCTGTTATGTCTTTGAAAGTGTCTGTATAAAGATGTCCCTTACCACTACCATAATCCAGTATACTCTTGCATTTATTACGCTCAAGATATCCTTTGATTATATCTACAAATTTTAGAAGGCTTCTTCCATTGAACATACCTTCTCCCATAAGATGAAACTCTTCATAGTTTTTTATATAGGATAAATAGTTTTCAGATGTATTGTGTCTGCTTGTACTGTCATCAGGTTTGATCATCTCAGGCATCGTAATACCCCTTGAATGCTGACCGTTTCTCCTGCTGTTCCTTTATCTTCCACAGGTCTGCAACCATTGTATCTTCTCCATGAAAGGTAAGAACACCATCAAGACCGGGATCATTGAATATCTTTTCACAATCCTGTGCCATTGCCAGAAGTTCTCCTGTAGTCCAGTATGATTTGTCCTTTACGTTGACCTGAATATACTTTGGCTTTGGTGTTTCACCACCATCTATATCACCAGTAGTTTCGGTCTTCTCCTCATCAGTTGGCTCTTCCCTGCAACAGTCAAAACCAAAGAGATGTATCTTCCTGAATCCCATTGTATGCAGAAGACCAATGCTACGCATGGCAGCACACGTACCACCTGTAATAAGTGTTGCACCCTTGGGAATACCAAGTTCTTCATTAAGCTTTACCTGCTGGTTCTGTATGGCCACACCCTGATCAGCCTCATCCCTGAGAGAATCAGTATAGGCGTGCCATCCCCACATACGTGCATCACTATCAATGAGAAAGTTTGTCACGGAAGGATCAGTCATGGAGGCCACAAAGAAGTTTGTCTCAGGATCAAGATCAGCAAACAGATCTTTACGTACAATATTGTGCGTACTCTTTCCTGTTATGGATCTTGGATCAAGAACAACACATCCCCAAGGTTTTATGTTGTGTTTCATCAGGGCTGGATATGCATGTTTGACAGTAACAACCTTGCAACCTGGATGCTTCTTGATAAAAGCTTTCAGCTTTTTATAATCTGTATATGGTCCTGCCGAAACAATAACACCCATTGTGCTGTGAGGTACATGTTTCTGAACCCACCTGTCAGATCCAAGAAGTTTCATGTTGGTCTGGATATTGTTTTTTATATAATCTTTTGGAACACAGTCTCTGGGATGTACAACAATAGGTACACGTTTCAGATCTTCAGGTACTTCTCCCAGTTCAGAATCATGAAGAAAGACAACAAGATGTGTGTGTCCACCATCTGCTACCTTGTCCCCGGAAGGCAATACATATTTTCTTGTAACTGATTCCTCATCAAAGGTTGTCCATCCATCCTCTGTAGTTTCCTGTGCGTCCACCTTTTTGGTTGGAACCTTGTCAAAGACTTCCTTGACTCCCCGATATTCTTCATCAGGAATACCATCGTCTTCATCCTTTGTGAAGTAATGATCAGCAACAACAACCGGAACATCCTTCAGAATATCATATTCATGCTGCACTGTCTTCAGACTATTGCCACTTCCAATGAGTGCGAAGTCGGTATTCTTTACTGTGGTCTTGTCAAGTGTATCTCTGACATTTCCACGGTGAAGTTCAAAGGAAAATTCCTTATCCTTTTCTTTCTTCATATGTTCTTTAAACTCTTCCAGCCTGTTCCTGACAGCAGCCTCTGTATTGTGGGGCTTGGCATTGAATTCTTCCCTGTCAGTAGCTGCGGTGGCATCCTCAAAGAGATCATATCCAGTGTAGTGTACACTATCAGCATTGTCAAATGCAGCCAGAGCCATTTCAATTGCACGTCCAGCATTCCATGTACCAGTTTCAAGAAGTCTTTTCGGTTTATAGAACCTGATAAGGTCAGCCAGTTGTTTATATCTGTTAGGTAATATGTCTGGAGAAGTCTCTGTTTCCGATAAAGGTATCAATCTGTTACCAGATGCATCTCTCAATGCTCTGGCATTTTTGTCCCTGAGATTAACCAGAACAGGAGTGATGTCTTCAATCTCATGAATGTTCATACCATGAGCATTATAGATTGTAACAAGCCTGCTCAGAATAAATGAACTGCTCCACTCCCGATAGTTCATGAATTCTCCAGATATGTAAGCACCACGCCAATCTCCCATCAGATCAACAGCAGTCTGCCTTCCTATGTTGAATGCCATGAAGTAATCATTCTCTGGAAGAGAAACAAAGTCTGCATTCTGGGAGGGTTCAGGAAAATAGTTATCCAGTGTAGTTGTTCTGATATCCTTCAATGTCAGGGAATGTGGATCAACCCATACCATCCATGATCCTTTGTTTTCAAAGGCGCACTCACTTACGGCAAATACTTTTGGTGCAGCAGAAAGAACATCAAGCATATCAGTATATACAACGGCTCCATTTTCAGTTCCATCATGGATCTTGTTCTCTTCCATGAACTTTACATACTCTGGAATGCTTTCCATCTTGTGGTACTTGATGTTCTTTGCCTTGGGAAGGGAATAGTTCTTGATATCCAGATTATAATAATAACAGTGGAATTCAAAGTCAGGATGCCAGTTACCCTTGAACTGCTCCAGAAGTTTGGATGCATTGGCTTTCAGGGCAGCTTCATCAAAGCATGTTACAATTTTATAGTTCATAAGGTTGGATCTTTCCATGTCCTGCAAGGTAAGTGTAATCTCCATTCCATTCTGATGCATACTGACCATCAATACTTCTCTTGCATTTCCAGGCCTTGAACCAGGGTCCACCTGTAGTGAAGTGTACGTTCTTTGCTTTCAGTTCTGGATCAGAGTGACCATCAAGCCAGTTCCATTCCTCATCTATGGTTCCTATGTCAGAATCTTTTTCTGGCAACCATTCAAAACCATGCAGCCATGATCCAGGCCGATGATTAACATCATGAACTGTCAGCTTTTTGTTAAGATCATGACCACAGTTCCAGAGCATAAGGCTTGACCAGTTCTTTCTTCGATAGTTTTCCTGTTTCTTTCCATCCATTTTCAGACCATCACCCGGAGCATAGTCATGCTTGACACAATAGAGAGGATAGTAATCCATGTTATACTCTTCAAAGAGTTCATTGATATCTGTTCGAAGATACATATCACAATCCATATACAAGGCCCATCCCTGATACATATTCAGGGCAGGAACAAGGAACCTTGTGAAGCTGAACTCACTGGAGAATGGACGGCCATCTATCTGATCTATGTACTGACCATCAACAACGTCATACTTCCTGTTATATATTCCCATTCGTTCCACAACATCACGACGAAGAGGAACAATACGTACATTGTCTACTGCTATCCTTTCTATTGTAAACTTTAAAACTTCATAGGCTACATCTTCCTTTGGATCATAGCCTATATAAACTGTATTGGGTTGTTTCTTCATGACCTTATACTCAATGTATCTCTCCTTCATTTCTTACTTTGTTGTATATAGTATACACTATAAACATCTGTATGTCAAGGACTTTTTTAAACACCACATACACCTCCGGTACCACTGATGTCACAGATGTCATGAGCCTGTATGTTATCTTCAAATTCTTCACCAAGTTTTTCCATAGCTTCGGTGTAAGGTACAGCCGTGAGAGGTTGTCCACCCCTGCACCCATCAGGGAAGCATGTAAAGCCTCTGAGCCTGTGAGCGTACCTTGCAAGTGTCTGTGCAAAGTCTTCTACCTTGTCTTCATTGTTGTTCTCTGTATCCCATGCAGGAAGATTGATTGTACTGGAGATGGACATATCAACATACTCCTGTACGTTGGCCTGAAAACTCAGTCTTCGCTCATAGTCAGAAGACAGATCCAGAGCCGACTCGATATCTTGAGGTTTTGTACCATACAGATCGATCATCTCCTGTGCTGCACTATCCACTACATACTGGTAGTGCCACCGTCTGTTCTTGAGATACCTTCTTTTGTAGGCCACCGCAAAGATGGGTTCAATTCCAGTAGATGTTCCTCCCAGTATTCCAATGGTTCCTGTTGGTGCAACCGCCCTGACAGCAGCAGGTTTCGAAACTGATAGGAATGAAGCAAAGTCTCTTGCTGTCTTGTCTGATTCTGCTTCATAGACCTTGAGCCATCTGTGTAGTTCCGGGGTTGTCTCGTACCTTCCGCCACGCTGGATGAGCCATTCATGTAGCCCCATAAGTCCAAGTCCAAGGCGTCTGTTCTTTTCTCTGACCTGGGATACCTTTTCATAGGGTAGCTGCGCTCTGAGTGTACCGCATAATAGAAACTTGGTGGCGAGTGTGACAACTTCCCGCAACTGGTTAAGGTCATCAATACGAGCAAAGTTAAGACTGCCAAGATTACAGACATCACTATCATCTTCAGACGTAACCTCCGTGCAAGCGTTACGCAGTGTCTCATTTTCCTTCTCGAAGAAATTGAATGAGAAGCCGGGTTCAGCAGTTCTAAGAGCCTGACGTACATTAGTCCTGAAGACATCACCTATCTCTCCTGTTTCCCAATAGTTAAGTAACCATTCTGTATCATAATTAACTGATATGTTTGTCATGTCCAGAGGTGCAGGGAAGTTGAAGTCCTCCTGCTTGATATCAAAGAGTGTCTTGCCTGTGCTGCCTATGGGCATGTCAAACCAGTTCTTTGCCTTTAGAAATTTGTCTACATCTGGATGCTTCCAGTTAAGGCTGGCATAGATGGCTGATCTTCTGGAGCCACCCTGCATTACATGGCGACCTATCTCATTGATCATCTGCATCTTGGGTATGGGACCACTACTGATACCACCTGTCCCCTTCAGGGTCTGTCCTTCCTGCCTGTATGCAGAGTAGTCTATACCTATACCACCACCAGTCATGAGACATGATTCGGACTCCCATGAAAGCTTGGCCCAATCTTCTCTAGTGTCTGCTTCTGCCTTGAGGAGATAGCAGTTATTAAAGAATTTCTTTTCCCTTCCTGCATAGTAGAGATATCTACCACCCGGAATGAATCTCAGGTTGGATATGTGGTCAATCAGTTCATCCTTGTCATCCTTCAAAAGATAATCCTGACACACATCATTGACCAGAGTACATGCAAGTTCGTGAAATGTTTCTGCCCCTTCATGAGAATACTTGGTATTGAATATATCCTCGCTGAATTTGGAACGGAACTGTGGATTGCGGTTTGATTTAAACATTTTGTTCCCCTATTTATTATAGTAAAGTTCGAGTATCATCTGTGCATAATGTATGGCTTTCTCTACATCCTTCCTCCCTTCTCCTTTCTTGCGATGTCGGGTTATGTATTTCACCACGTTCCCTTCAAAATAGTCAAGATTGTTATGAAAGATATATTCTACTGGCTGGATACCACAAGTCTTGTAGTGATGCCCACCTATCTGATAGTCCAGAGCATATGATCCATCGCTCTTTGCCGTGTGGTAATTAACTGTTCCCAGTTTTTTACTATCGTTCTTATCTCCTGTATCTTCACAAGAGAGAGGTGATTCTTCTCCTGACTCCATTTACATCTCCTGATTTGGTAACATTAATGGCAAATGTTCTTATCACTCCTGGCTCAATACCAGCCAAAGCACAGGTATCCTCGAAGTTCTCACAGGTAACACCAACCGAAGCAAAGACCCATGCATTTGCCTGATCTCTTTGCAGCCTGATGTCACTGCTTTCTTTGGTTTCTTCTGGCTTGGTAATGTCCAGAACTGCCTGTAGAATAACAGCAAGATAAAGACTCCTGTGAGGATTTTTACGTGTAACATCATAGAGGGTCTGGAAGTCCAGTTTAATTGTCAACAGGTTCCTGAACAGGTCTGTAGAACTTTCCACCTACATAGTTATTGTAGTAGGCTGGTTCGTCTGTTCCCTCCAGTGTAGATGTCAGCACATGATAGATCATCTGATAATAACACTCATAGTATCTTAGACTTCTTTTGTTTTTATATTCACCGACAATCTGGAAGCGGAACTGCTTCTTGCCCAGCCTCTTGATCTCTTCATTGAGATGCTTGCTTGACCCGGTATAGACCTTCCAGTTTGATTCAACCTTCTTCCCCTTTCTGGTAACAAAGTACTGCTTGCATCCTATGTAAGCCTTCTTTGTTTTCTTGTGAGTTATTCGATAGACAAAACCAAAATGACTTTTGATGTCAGGATTCTTTTTATATTCCCAATGCATTACCAGTTGACTACTTCTTCCACATCAGGTTCTTTCCCAACTCTAGTAAGGTATCTCTTGCCCTTTGCATAGCTAAAGACACGCAACCCCCGACCTTTATTAGCATCAGACCAGCACTCCCGTTTATGGCTACAATAAATGCAGCCAATAGAAAGCTTATAGTTGCCAGACTTGCCATCAGGAACATCGGAATAGCACCTGTCAGGCATACTACCTTCACTAACCATTCCCTTGAGGTGCTGTATCCTTCCTTTAGCATTGATCATATCCATTTGATGTATAGGGGTAAGGCATATCTCTCCTGTTGATTTATTGATTGCAAGAAATGCAGCACGATCAACCCCATTGGCCTGGGCATATGCTGATATCTGTGCTATGTATCCGAATGGATCGTCCTCTGTGACCCTGTTGTATTTAAACTTGTCAAACCCGGGACCACTAGCTGACTTGCAGTCAACCAGGACATCATCTATCATTGAGTCCTGATGTCCCTTGACACCCTCCAGAGTAACTTCCTTCTGTTGTTCAGTAACCTTGTGTCCTGAAATGGAAGAACACAGAAGAAGTAACTCCTCAAGAATATAACCATAAAGAAACTTGATCCTTGTGGAGGGTTTCAGTTCAGCATCAAGCAGTGGTTTGTTAACGTCATACCATAACTGTCTGTCTGGTTTACCTATGGCAGACAACCTCAGATTGCCACGATCTCTGGGCTTTTCATACAGAAAGTCCTTGATGTGTACCTTCAACATATCACCAAAAGTATCTATATGTTTATCTACTTCCTCTTCGTCCATATCAATGGGATCAAGAGTAAACAGATTGTATATGTCCTCTACTAGTGTTTCTATCTGTTTCATTATAAATAATGGGGGAGCATCGAAACCGCAAACGACACTCCCCCTCTCCTGTCAGATGTTAAAAGGGTACTCGCTCTTCCTGCACATAACCACCTTCTACGGGTTCAAAATCACCACCATCATTGTATTCAATAAAATCTACAATCTGTACTTTTTGAAGGTCCGCAGATACACCTGACTTACCACCATAATCCCAATCAAAGGGAACAGCTTTAACACTTACAGTACTTCCATTGGCAACCAGCTTGCCATCCCATAGATTATTCTGTGAATCCATTACGACAGGTGGCCGGTTTTGCTCCCCATTTTTACGGATGACATTACGTTTGATTGTTACGAAGTCTCCCTGATCATCTCCCCTGTTTCGGATGGGAAGTTTAGCAGCTTCTATAACAGAACGATTGTTATCGTCTACCTGTATGTTGATTTTCCACGCATGGGGATCATACCTGGTATTGGGTTCAGTAATCGAAGCGTAATAACACTTGCCGGTAATAAAAATAGGATCTTTTCTACTCATTCTATTCTCCTTTGATGCCGCACCACTGCGACTGTGAAGGGGGACGATTCCCCAGTTGTCTACTACTAACTAAACAACAGATATATTATAGCACATAATAATACATATGTCAACGTCTTTTTTCATAATCTTCTAAATAATTTAATGCCCTCTTTACATAGTTAATATTATCTTCAAAAAAACCTAACGCTGAATTACACTTATTACATAGCCATCCTTTAAAGGCTCCTGTTTTATGGTCGTGATCTAAAACAAATGGAGATGTTTTTCCGTTTGTTTCTGGAATAATTTGTTCAGGTACCTTAAAACAAATCGGACACTTATAATTTTCATCAGGATAAGCATGTGTTTTTTTCAACTCAGCTACTTGTTTCATTTTTTTTTGTTCACATTTTTTACATATATTCATTCTCACATGGTTGTTTTTAATATCCCTTCTCCCTAAAGTTATAAAGCTTTCAAGGGATTTTTCCTGTTTACATTTAATACAAATCTTAGTACCTTTAGACCTATCAATAGATTTATTGGTATGAAAAAACTCTAATTGATTGTACATCAATGCGTTTCTGCCCAATTATTTCCAACTTTATAATCGGAATCAAGATCACACCTGAAACTGAATACCTTCTGTGTCTGATACATGGCATCCTTTGTAATCTGTGTGAACCTCTGTATGTCTGGACGTGCTACCTCGAACTGATACTCATCGTGTACTGAGGCAACAAGTTGGACATCAAGACCAGCCTTTGTTATTCTGCGATCCATCTCCACCAGCCACTGCTTGCAGATGATTGCACCTGCACCCTGCAAGAGAGTATTGAGTGCTGCATGTTCATACCTTATCTGTAGCAGCCTGCCATCAAGACCCTTTATGTACCCTCTCTTGGCTGCTTCCTTTATGTTAGATCGCAAGACACGTAAGGCTGGCATGTTTGTCAAGAACTTTTTAATAAGCTGTTGACCAGCCCCTGATCCTCTACCTACTACCTTGCCTATCTTTGCTGCACCTGCACCATAAAGAAAAGCATAGATGAAAGTCTTGGCCTGATCTCTTGTCTTTAATCCTGCTGCCCTCTGATTGGCAGTATGTACATCACCAGTAAGAACCTCATTGGTAAACGAGGCATCATCCATATAGTGGGCAAGACACCTCAGTTCCAGACCAGAAGCATCAGTACCTACTAGCTGGTGTGTCTCTGGATTGGAGACTGTCCATAGTTCCCTGCACTCCTTGCCATAAGGACTATAGCCTGCTGGTACCTGTGCCATGTTGGGACTGTGGTGTGCCATCCTTCCTGTTACAGTACGAAGGGTAAGGACTTTCCCATGTACCCTGTCGTTCTCATCACACTCCTTTATCCATGCCTTGAGAAGTCCTGTCCGTTTCTGCAAGAGGAAATATCTGTTGAACATCTCAGCTTCTGGTATCTTTTTAATCCTGGACAGGACATCTTCATTAACAATAATATTATCCTTGTCGGTATACCTCGTAGGTTTCCAACCTAACTCCATGAGACGTTCAGCTATCTGTTTGCGGCTTGCTATATTGAATGGGATCTCCTTGACTTTTGTTTTCATCTGTAGTTTGACAGGAGGAAACGTCTGATCAGCCCACTCCTCAAGCTTGTGCTTTTCGTCTTCCAGCTTTGCAAGCAGGAGTTGTCCCTTCATCAGGTCAAAAGCAAAACCATTCTCCTGTTGTTTATCAACAATTACCCTGACGTTTCTCTCCAGTTCGTAAGCTTTCGATGAAAAGTTTTTACCTTCTGTCTCAAGCTGAACAGCAAGCCTCCTTGTAAGTTGCGTATCACGCAGACAATAGAGAAGCATGTCCTGACTATATTCCTTGAACTCATTGAAGTCTCCTTTGATAAAGCTTAGTCTCTTGCCCCACGATTCAAGAGAGTGTCCACCGTCACGAACAGGGTTGTACAATTGTGATTCAATAAGAGTGTCCCTTACCTGTTCACGTCTTATTCTGGTATTTAGAAGTCGGTTGAGAACAGGTGCGTCAAAGCTTAACCCGTTGTGCATTATGAATTCGTCTACTCCTCTAGCCCACTCAGGAAATCTTTTACATCCATCCCCAACCCACTGCCATGTCTGACCTGTATAATAATTCTGTGCTACTATACAGTGTATCTTTGTTGCGTTGAGTGCGTCAGTCTCTATATCAACTACTGCTTTCATATGTCATATCCACTTCGTAAGCATCACCTACATTTACATGGAAAAACTTTTCACCTTTTCTTATGTTTCGATTGGAGGCTTCCTTTACTTCTGCTTCAAGCAGTGTGTTGCCGTCTATGTGCCATGCCCGTGTACAATCATGATTGAATACAACGAAAGTCAGAAGATCTTCCGGGCAAGTATCTTTCCATTTGTTAAGCAGCCTAAGTTTTCGATAGGGTATTCTTATTTCCTTCCAACTGTCAGGCCAGTCACTCCTCCAGGAATATTTTATTTCCACTTCATATAGATGTCTGGGTAGACCATGATCAACAAAAGATATTATATCAAAGAAAGTTGTTTCATTACTGCTTATATTGGCATGATCTTTTTCTTTGAGCCAGCCAATCATACACTCCTTGGCTTTGGAATCTGCTACATCATAGAGTGCCTTGTCAAAACTTTTCTTTATTCCGGGACTATTCATGTAAGTTTTCTCCTGTGATATCCAAAGTACATTAACTTTTACCAACCCATCATGGCTCTTGTTTCTTCTGGTACTGAATCAACTGTAAACGGTGGTTCAAATGTAGTTATAACATTAACAATTCGTACATTATCAACTAATCCTGCTTGGCGAATATTGCTAATAATTTCATCCGCAAAGGGACAGAAAGCAGACGTAAGGGTATGTGTAATATCTACACTATATTCAGCGGTACAGGTTTCAACATCGTAGATCAACCCCAGATCATATACATTTATACTAATCTCAGGATCAAATACCTCTCTTAGATTAGCAATTATGTGGTCTTTATCGATCATTGGGTTAAACTTTCCTCTTCCAACTGTTTATAAAATTCACCTACTGTAATAATTTGTTTAGGTGTTGCTGATGTTTTAATACAATTTGCTAACCAACTAATCCAAATAACATTGCCTCTTACGTATCCTCCTGATGGGTCTATTCTATCAACAGATGGTGACAATCTCCAATCCGAATCATATCCCGCTTTCATTTCTACATTTAATGCAGGACACTTACCATCTTCAGGATAAATACTTTGTAAATACTTTCCATCCAGATCATAGAGTATTTTGTTTTTTCTGGATTTAATTTTTAATTTACTTGCTCTTTCTCCAAAATACCTATACACCTCAGTAGTTGGTTTGGCTCTGCTCTTATCATATTCTTTTTGATACTCTGTTAGACGCTCTTTATTTTTTTGATAATATTCTTTCATATACTCTGCTTTACGCTCTTTATTTTTCTGTTTATATTCTTTATCATACTCTGCTATACGCTCTTTATTTTTCTGTTTATATTCTTTATCATACTCTGCTATACGCTCTTTATTTTCCTTTCTATATTCTTTACCACACTCTGCTATACGCTCTTTATTTTTCTGTCTATATTCTTTTAGACGCTCTTTATTTTTTTGATAATATTCTTTCTGGTATTCCGCTCTAGACATCAGTCAGTATCTTCCAGAAAGGGGTTGTCGATCTGTGTCATACGACCCGTATCTTTATTGTAGTGCAGGTAGCAAGCTACTCCTGTGTCTCCAGTGTATCTGTTCTTTAATATCCTAACCGTAGTTGTGTTGGCTTCTATCTCATCGTCTGCCTGCTGGTTTCTTTCAAGGGCTATGACACTATCAGAGAGATGTGCGATACTTGCTGAACCTCTAAGATGTGAGAGCGATACTTCCTTGCCATCCTCATGTCCTCTGTCACCTGATGGTCTGCGTAGGTGGGAGACAAGCATAAGACCTATACCTGTTTCCTCCACCAGTGATCGAAGCTTGGTCATAAGAATGTCAATAGACTTACGCTCATCACCGTTGTCTTCCTGTCCACTGACAAGAATACTGAGGTGGTCAAGGATTACCCACTTGCAGTCAAGAGCCTTTGCCATGTACCGTACACGATCAAGAATCTCATCGTTGTTGATCGATCCAAAATGATCAAAGGCAAAGAACCTCCCGCTGTCTACTGTCTTGTTCTGCCAATCTCTTAGCTGCTCGTCACTAAACTTCTTTCGTATCTCCCTGATGTACAACCTGGCATCAGCTTCAACTGACATGATATTGAATGCAGTATTCTTTACGTTCTCCTCCATTGCAAGGACACCTATGTTGTCCTCTGTGCTGCGAAGGATGTGGTGCATAAGCTCCCGCATTGCGGATGACTTGCCCATCCCTGCACCACTGGTGAAGCAGACAAGCTCACCTGTCCTCATGCCATAGGTCTTTTCATTAAGCTTCGGCCACGGATACAGACACGTCTCGCTGTACGTTTCTTCATAGAGACTTTCACCAAGGTCGGCAAGATTTATTATACCTGCTGGTGTATAAGTCTTTGCATTCCACCAGGCTTGAGTAAACTTCTCACGTTGTCCCATCTTGAGATACTCATTGGCATCCTTGTGTTCAAGATTTATTATCTTGCATTTGTTTGGTTCGAATAACCTAGCCACCTCCGTAGCTGCTGCCTTACCTGCTGCATCATTGTCAAAACACAGAACAATATTTTCAAACCTGTTAAGATATTCAAGCGACTGCTTGCAATTCTTGAGCGCACCTGTAGCACCATTCTTGATGGATACTGAAGCATACTTGGAACCAAGAAGCTGGAAGGCACTCATGGCATCTATCTCACCCTCACAAACTGTGATGTACTTTCCAGGCTGATTGAACATGTGTTCACCAAACAGACCACACTGACCGAGAGTACCCTCAGACCAGAAGTCTTTGGTTTGTGTCTTGCGATACTTGTTGGCAAGATTGTTTCCATCCCCATCATAGTAAGGATACCTGTGTTCCGTAATGGTCTGGTTCTGTCTGGCGACCATGACACCATATCTTTTACAGGTATCCAGTGTTATCTTTCGGTCGGGTATGTCAGACCACACATAAGAATTGTCAGAGATGTTTCTGGTCTGGATTGGAACTACAGTGTTTTGGGTTGCCATTTTATCTCCGGGTATAACGGTGTTACATTTGTGACAGTATTCATGCCCATCATCATACAATGCATTGGCATTGCTTGACCCACATTTTTTGCAGGGTATATGTTTTATAAAAGTATTATCTAAATATTTTACCATTTTCCTTTACTCATGTCAAGGAGTTCCTTGCATAGTTCTTTTCTGTAACCCATGATCTCCTTTTCCATTGATACAAGTGTTTCGATCTTGTCTATTCTGTCCATCTTTCTCCACGCAGCCTTAAAAGATAAGGTGGGTTGAACCCTCTCTCCACTGCTATAGATTTCTAAGAGTACGTCCATTTTCATTCCCTCTTTTGATTGAATAAATTTTATCACTGCTGGCTCCCAGGTGCTGAGTGAGGCGCTCTCTGTTTTTGATTTCCTCTTCAGCTTCTCTGCGAGTTTTAAAACGCTTGATAACCACATCACCAAAATCTTTCTTTAACATCAGGTTCCACATAAAGCCCTCCATGATACATCAAATAAATTTTTCATCTCATTATGTATGTCAGTGGCTATGTCTCTTGTTTCTTTCTGGGCATCATCGCTCATTCTTAATTTACACACCCTTGCAAAGGCAGCAAGAGATCCAGACCAGAACCACTCAGTATTCATAGACTGAGGGAGTACACTGCGGGCCTGCTCAGGACACACACCAGATTTCAACATGAAGTTATAGGCATCTCTTGCGTGGCGTACTGCATCAGCATAGACATGCTGCATACTCTCCTGTTTGTCCACAGGTTCCTCACTTGATCCCTGCTTTTTGTTGTCTGCCTTACCTCTCCATACCAGTGGGGTCCAGAAGTCTGGATCGTAATCGACATAACGTCTGCTAATCTCATTCCATACCAGACCAACCTGGTGTTTCATTAACTGTCTTGCTACAAATACAGGTGCTTCGATCCTGAACTGTGCAAAGCAGTGACCGAAGGGCGTCCAGTGATTATGTCTTGCCAGATATCCTATCAGCTTTTCATCCTTCTCTGACAGGTTGCCTTCCAGGACACCACCAAAAGGGATAGCCTCCCATTCTGATTCCTTGTCAAAGGACACCCTTGCTGCATTGACAACAGTCAAATCACTTCCCATATGAGTGATAAGTTTAACAGTCATCAAAAGTATCAGACAACAGGTTTTCTATGAAGTCTTCCTTGTCCTGCATGATCTCATCCACCTCCAGCTTGGCGAGCTTACGAGACTCTTTTGGATCGTATCCTTCTTCAGAATACTGTCGAAAGAGATCTCGAAACAGTGTGCTTCTCTCCCTCTGCCATAAATTCTTAGCCATTATTCTTCCTCTAAGTCCTCAAAAAAAGTATCAATATCTTTAGGATCATTAACATTATAACCCTGATCTTTCATTAGGTTCCAAAGTTCCTTTGAATAACCATAAGCTATTCTGTTCTGATCTTCTTTTCTTTCCACATACTTCTGAAAGTTATATATCTTTTTCATAAAGTTCTATCCACTGGGATTTATGTTGGGCTTCCTGTTTTACTTTAGATATTTCTTTAAGTTGTTTCTTGATAGTTTCAGACTGTTCATCATTTATTTTTCTTAATTGTTTAACCTGTTTTCTCAGTACTTCAAGTTCATTCATAAGTAACTCCTAATAAGTTATTTAGTATACACCTATTTGTATCTCATGTCAATGTAAAAAATATGTTTACCTATCTGACCTAGCTCCATGAAGTTTTCGGCATGTCTCCAATGGGGGTTGACATAGGTTGCATGATAGTGGGTAGCACCTAGCGTAGCTTCAACTGAGACCCCATTGATTGCCATCTCAGCTATGGAGATAGACTTCTTCAGAGCATGTATCTCTTTCATTCTTTCGGGCTTTCCATCACACCAATAGGAGAACATACACTGATGTCTTACTGGTTGTCCTCTCCTGTTATATATTCCCTGATGCACTACACCACAAATGGTGTTGGGAAACCTCTCATCTCTCACTCTCTGAAGTACAACATTTGCAACCGAGAGTTGTGCTATCACGGGTTCGGATCTTGCTTCATAATATATAGCTTCAACCAGACAGTTAAGTTCACTGGCCTTAACCGTTGAAAACAATACACAAATTGTTAGATAGATGAGTGCCATTAACAATAATATTTTTCTCATTAGTGTATCCTCTGTATCTCTATTTCAAAAGGAAAACCAAACTCCAGTTCCCGTAGTCCAGACTCAGCCAGGAAGATAGCTGCTTCCTCCCTTGTCTGAAAGGTTTGAAGGGCAGTACCTTCCTGGTTTATCATGGCATCAACACCCTCGAAGCCTGCTTCTTTATCAAGCTGAACAATTATATAGCTCATTATTTTTCTCCACTTTTGGGTTAGGAAGGGGGGGAATTGAACCCCCCATTAGGTAGCTGTACCTACCTTGCTGCATTGTACAGACCTCCAGCACAACTACTTGTACCTTCGCAGGTTTACAGCATTCATTCACCAGACTTCCCATAATGTTTATTTATTAGCTCCACTTCTAGGTCGTTTCATAGATGTCGAGGCGTGGTACTCCGAGATATTGAATTGAAAAATATCCCGAAGTTGTTTCATGACCACACTCATTCCATATCCAGTGAAATCTCCCAACCCTTCTGGGTTAGGTAGTCTATTGCATCAGCTTCAATGCAATCTGCTGCATCAATTCTCTCCTCCGAATTACCGTGAATGGGACAAGAGATTGGATTTGCAACTGGGAGAACACACTCACAGATTTCCCCTGAATTAACTGGTTCTACCCAGCCTTGGCTCTCTGCAAACTCAAGCAGATTACCAAGACCTTTATAGGTATAGATCTTATAAGATTTCATATTCATGCCGCAATCAACTCCTTCCTTCAGGGTTGTCTGTAAAGCATGTAACTTCTTAATACACTGTGACAATATGTCGCCATCATAAAGTCTAACCTGCCCATTAAGTTGCAGGTTAGACAATATCTCAAGTGCTTCTTCAAGGGCTTCAGTGGATGTCATACTCTACACACTCTATCCAATCGTCGTAACCCTCTGTGGCTGACTTCATTTCGTTTTCAATCCATCCATTGAGGTCTTCAAGATCAATCGGATCATCATTAATATGAATCAGTTCGAGATATTCCTCCACCATTGGGAGGCACCATGAGTCATCCGACAGATCGACGAACTGCCAGACTTCCTCTTCACTACGAAATTCTGGGATGAACATCAGTCAATTTCCTTTTCTTTTGCCTCTGTTGTGATTGTCTCAAGTGTCTGCCCATATGGAAGGAACAATTTGAGATCGTTCCTGGAAGTTTCGTCAGTCCACTTGTCAGTTGACGTAACTGATACAGTTACACAGGAAAACCAGCCATCACCTGAACTACCCTTGTGATGAACTGTTTCACTTTTGATTTCCGTGACGTTGTGTATGCTCATTTCCATATTACTTCTCCTTGGTTAAAGATTCTGTGACTACGCCACACATTACATCATTGAATGCCTTACAAATTAACTGAATACCCATAAGGGTAGTTGGCGCTTTTGTTATAGTATAACACATCGCTGTCTTTAGAGATAGTTCTGCTATTTCCAGAGGCTGCTTTCCTTCCTCATCAAGGAACTTGAGTTCGCTTGCCAGCCTCTCTGTTATTTCCTCATAATGCCTCATTGTAAATCACTCCTAATGAGTAGCTGGAAGGGGGAGGAGTCGAACCTCCCGTTAGATGTCTGTACCCACCTCGCTGCATTTTGCATAGTACAGACCTCTAGCACAATTTCTCATGCCGTCTCAGGCTTGCAGCGTTCACTCTACCGGACCTTCCACATTTTTAAACTTCTCCAATCTCAGGTTTAATATTCTTTTTCTTATTGGGTATTACTTTACTACGAAACAGACGTGATGTCAAGACCTTTCCATATGGGTTTCTTTTTATTCCATATCTACGGTGTTGCTTCCCCATCCTGCCTTTCTTTTTTCTTCCCATTTTTCCTCCTCCTCAACATAATTCTTGTATGCTTCATGTCTGTTGAGAACAGACCACCACCAGGATGGCATTACCTCATAGCGGAGCCGCTGTTCCTGTTCCCATTCATACTTGGTCAGCATTATTAATCCTTTCTTTCCAGTTCATTCAATAGGTGTGTAATTACATCTATTGTCCATCCATTGCCCAGCATCTTGTATCTCTGAGTGTTGCTAACATGGTTGGTGTAACCCTCTGGCACTGTCTGTAATCGTTCGCATTCGAGGGGAGTAAGTTTTCTGTATGTGAGTCCTTCATCAAAAGTTAAATGATTATTATGTTCCCATCCACTTGTGGTTAAAGATGGAACTTTACCATCAAGTGCTTTTAATCCACCTTTATTCCAACCACGGGGTATCTGACGTATTTTAGGGTTTGTATTACCACTCTTGCTAAACACCAACTGTCTGCGATGTTTCTCAAAGTAGGATTTCAAATTGCCTCCCTTAAAATAATTCGCATCCAGACAGTGTGACTTATCTCGATCTGTCAGGAAGGAATCCTCAATAATATCTTTGAGTTTTATTCCTTTATCTTGTGGAAGACCATCTACCTTGAGGTTAGTCCAGTAGAGTCGGTACCTGTTCTGTGCAGAAACCAGGTTGGAGTTGATAGCTACAGGGGACACACCCAGAGCATCTGTGATTACCTCCATACTTTCCTTTTTCATTCGGACATTTTCCATCAGGAATTTCACATCAGGATTTATCTTTCTAGCTTCACCCAGTATGCGAACAGCCTCAAAGAACAGCGCTGATCTTGGATCATCAAAGTTCAGATGCTTGCCAGAGAAACTGAATCCTTGGCACGGGCTGCCGAACATGATCAAATCAAAATGTTCTCTGACATTTACATCCCTTACATCTCCAAGGTGTATTGTATCAGGATAGTTTGCCTTGGCAACAGCTATTGCATACCTGTCTATCTCACTGGCATGGTAGGATTCCACCTCTATTCCTAGTCTGTCTAGTGCTATCTGTCCACAGGACATACCATCGAATAGGCTTAGAACTTTCATGGTTCCAGTTCCTCCATCCTCTTTTCCATAGCTTCCTCTGCTTCCTTCTCAGTCATACCTTCATCCAGAAATTCAAGGTATATGTTTTCTCTCTGGGCTTCTATGTGTGCTGGTCTACTCATTTTTCTTCCTTTCCAATATCTTGTCCACCTCCTGAAGGATCAGCATCACCCTCTCAGCCTGGGAGGTTGTCATCTCGTTCCCAATTTCCACAAGGTGCTGATCACCACTCTCTTTGAGTTGTGTTATGAATCTTGCTGCTGTTTTCTTTTTCATCTTCTTCTCCAGTTGTTGGTAGAACATTATCACAAATATCCAGGGGTGTCAACACCTGTCATATTGCTCAGTTCCCGAATATATTTTAGCCATTCCATACGCATTGAAAGTTTAAGCGTTATCGTGGGATGACGTGTAGCTGCACGTTTTCTTATTATATTGTTTTCTGTTTCCACAATGTATCCGAATGGAATGTGTGTATATACAAGCTTATCCACTTTTTCATCACGGCACTGTGCATATCCGGTTTCGTATGTCATGTTCTGTTCCTCTGCTGGATTGGTTTAAGACGTAGTGCAACTGTGTGTGGTTTGTAGTCTCCTTTCTCTGCCCAGTTCAGGAATGCCGAACATTGCAGACCCTGGGTGGCACATCTATCAGCCTGTGGGCAACCCTCACAGGGGCATTCCTTTTT
>Ga0208180_1000675_pt1 | contig 26625 bp, 26 predicted proteins | sample MalvireepMed_s16_FD_184241 | JGI IMG/M metagenome (GOLD analysis project Ga0208180, IMG submission 184241) | Marine viral communities from the Global Malaspina Expedition - Malaspina viral metaG DeepMed_s16 (SPAdes) (version 2) | ecosystem: Environmental > Aquatic > Marine > Oceanic | place...
AAATCAAAGGGTATCGCCCGGTAGTATACCGGGTTCACCTAACATCTATGCAGCATCAATAGAAGATGTAGACCCATCTCCTGCAGCTGCTCAAGTTGCTCAGATTACTACAGACCCATTACAAAATGCTGCTCAACAAGCAGCAATAGCCGATGAAATGATGTTAATGGGTCTAGATGGACAGGCTGGTACAGCAGCTCAGGTACCTCAAGCAGTACAGGCAGCTGCAGCACCAGTACAGGCAGCTGCAGCACCAGTGCAGGCAGCTGCAGCACCAGTGCAGACATCCCGTAATCAGCTGGGTGATACGGAATGGGAAGGAGGACCCGGTCAAGGTGGCATAGTAAATAAAGTAGGTGGTTTAACCCAGAAAATAGCTGAACAAAATATCTACGAACCTACCGAAAATGTTCCGTGGACAGCTGAACAGTGGAGAGCTGCAGGATATGAACTGCAACCTGATGGCAGTTGGGATATTCCAGCAGCTGCACCAGCTTCTGCACCATCAGCAGCAGCAGCTGCACCAGCAGATGTAACAGTTCCTAAGATAACTACTTCAGATACTCTTACGGCTGCTCCGGGTGAAGGTGTTCCTATTTCGGGGAGTACAGCAGCATCCCAAGCAGCAACAGCTATCCCGGCAGCAACTACAGCAGCAGTAGGTATGCCAGCAGCTGCACCAACAGATATGTTTGCCAATGTAGCACAGATGGGGACTCCATTATGGCAAGCTGCACAAGACCCTTATCAACAATATCAAAGATATAGAATGGCTCAGGCTGGTGGTGCCCCTATCGGGACACTGGCTTCTGAAGCTGGACAACGTGCGTTATCTGCTGGATACCAACCAGCATTCGGTAGGTTCCTTTTAGGAGGAACTGAGATAGGAGAAACCGGATTACCTAGAGGTCAGTATGCAGATGAAGCCGGTGAAGGACAGGCGTTCGGGCAATATCTTGCAGGTGGACAGCGAAGAGACTTGGGTGACATACGTTCTCTATACGGAGGACTTGGTAGTTATCTGGGTCAATTAGGTACAGGTACCGACCCATCACAATTAGGGGCTGGATATACTTCAGTATTTGGTTTAGAACCTGAAAGAAAAGATATTCTTTCTGCTACGCAAGCTGCACTGGGAATGGGAAGTGGTATGGGGGCAAGAAGTTATCGTAACCTAGGTACTATGTATGACTTGATGCAGCAACAGTATGGACCTCAGGGTGCAGGAAGATTTGCTGACTGGGTAGGAACTGCGTTCCAGCCTCAGGAACAGCGACAACAATTCCAGCAGCCAGCTAATGGTGGACCGTCATGGCAAAACTTAGGGACTGATACGTTACAACAAAACCTTAATATTAATCCAGACTTCGATTACAGGAACTATTAATGGCTAACGGTAATAAAAACGCTTTCAGTAGCTTCTATACAGATATGCTAGAAGCTGACCCCCAGATGGCTTTCATGGGAGAGCTTGGTGGTAGCCAGTTCCGTGGTACCCAACCTCAGCAACAGAGGGCGAAAGATTACTTTCAGGGACAGTACCAGAATATCTACAGTGATTATCTGGGAAATCAGGCTAGGCAGATGCGTGGGGGAACAGACCCGTCACAACTTCAATCTTTTACAGATTACTTGGAGAAGAACCCGTTTACCAATAAATACTCCGCACTCACACCACAACAGAGAGGAGTATCAAACAGGAGGTTTGCACCAAGTACTAGGTTCCTATTCTACTAATGCCTCACGCATGGTGGCATAGACCAGAGATATGGAGTGACTACGCAGCACCAGCTTTAGGTGCAGTAGTTCAGGCACCCGTTATTAAACAAACTCTTCAAGGTATTGAAGAACTACACCACAGAGGTGCAGTCCCGGCTATCAGTCGTGCTTTAGAACCTTTGCCTTTTAGATGGGAAGAAACTGCACCCGGAGTACCGAAAGGTGGAGAAGACGCTTGGTGGGACCCGTTTGTAAGAGACAGGTTACAACAGGGAAGGCTGGTAGGAAACTTTGACCAGTATCTAACTCCCGAAGGAAATATATCTCCCGGTGGAGTATTAAGACAGTTAACTTCTGCATCTCCTATAGGATGGGCACAAGCAATAGCAGAAGAAAACTTGCCTATACAACCAGTTACCCCTAATACCTTGCAACAGCAGAACATCATGGAAGAAGCCAGAGCAAGGGGAATAGGACCGTTTAGGCAAGACCCGTTTGCTGATTTTACTCCTTCAGGTAGACAGCAAAGAGAGATACGAGAAGACTTATATAAGCTGCCTCCATACACAAGGGGAATAGCAGAAGAACTTCCCTACCTTGCAATTCCTCCTGCCAGAATAATTAGAGGAGGGTTACAGGGAGTCCGAACTGGAGCAGCATTAGCAGATGCTGGAAGATTGGGAAGGATGGCTCCAGCAGCACGGGGTACCATACGTGGTACTGAAATGGCACTTAAACCAGTAGAAGTTCTAGAACAAGGATTGGCTAGGGCGGTTGCTGCACCATTTAGGGCAGGAGCAGCTGGTTTCAGGGCATTACAGCCTACGCCACAGATTCCTCTTGAACAACGTCTGGCATCTTATACATCCGATGTCGGAGGTGCTGCAGCTGAAGGACCTATCAGGAGAGCAGATGAGGCACTGGTTCGTGACTACCCAGAAGTATATGGAACACCGCCAGAACCTACTCCAGCACAAGCAGCTACTACTACAACTCTGGAACAGGGTGTTCCCAGAGTAGAACGACAGGCTGCTGCTGCTGAAGTTACTAGGTTACATAACGAAGTAGAAGAAATACTGGTATCAGCAAACAGAGCAGCAGAGGCAGAAAGAGCAGCAGGAGGTCAGCCGGGATTAAACCCACAGACCCAGACAGATATTATGATGGGTCCCCCAGCATATAAGGATGATATTCCTTTAATTATGCGAAAAATACTTAATCAAGAAGAATTGTCTACAGATGAAATACAACTTTGGAATAGATATGGAAGTCAATTCACAGAGCAGTTTGACACCAGCTACCCTACACCAATTTTAGATAGAAGAAAACAACAGGTAGATATACTTCAAGATATTTTAAATAGACGTACAGAAGTTCCTCAACCTACTCCAGTACAAGCGGTTCCTGAACCATCAGTAGCTGCAGTTGATAACCAACCAGTTATTAGAGGTAAAACTACAGGATATCAATCTCAGTTAGGGCAAGACATAATATCTATTCCTGATTCTGCATATCCTGCGAATAGGGGATTCGGTGTTCAGCGTATAGCAGAAGTCTTCCGCAACGCTAGAAACATGACTAGAAACCAAAGAGGTGAAAATTTAGAAGGGATAGGGGACTTACCATTTGAGATGCAGGGAGCATATGGACAACGTACATCATTTGAAATGATGGCAGAGGTTCGGGATGCAGTACTTAAAGTATACGAAGAAGATGGACGATTTTTAAACAACAATAACTTTAACAGGGTAATACGGGATGTAAACAGGAAAATAAATTCTGGAGAGTTTGAAGGCACCTTTGATGATATGCTTGAGGATTTCTTAGTAGAACTATCTACGGTTACTGGCAGAGGGGGGAGTGATGGTCTTAGAAGTGGAACTTCCAGACAGCAATTCTTAGATGAATTAAGAAAACCTGTAGAGCCATCAGCAGCACAAGCGGTACCAGAACCTCCAGTAGTTGCAGCAGCTCCAACAGCACCAGCGGTTCCTGAACCTGTTGATGTACAGGTAGGAATATCAGCAGCAGTACTACCAGAACAACGTGGCAAGGGATACACCGAATTCTTTACTGACGATGATTACTATAACTGGCAGCAAGCTAAAGGTGTACTGGAAAGACCACCAACACCTTTGAGTCTAGAAACAGCACTGCGTGTACCAGAGATACAAGCTGCACAAAATATGATAGACCAACTCTCTATTGCTGGACGAGACAGGGTTCAAAAAACACTAAGCGATGCAGGGTTTGAAGGAACAGTTGATACCAATAGTGGATTGTTTGGTGGAGAAGTTGAACCAAGTCTTGTTATTCGTGCTACTGTTCCTGCTGACCAGCTAGACGACTTTACAAGAACAGTTGTTGATATAGCCGATACTGACTTTAATCAGAAGAACGTAATAGTTCATACGGTTGAACCAAGCACAGGTAACACTTTTGGGAGAACAGTAAATTCTGAAACGCTTGGGGAAACACTGGAACCAGCTGTTTCTGTACGGTTTACTAGAGAGTTATCTCAAGCAGAGATTCAGAGATATGGTGCCCGATACGTAGAGCTAGAAAAAGAAATAGGCTTGTCTGGATTTGGTGGGTTTGCAACCCATGCCGATAGACAAGGGTTAGATATGTTGAACCTTACGGTATATAATGATGATTACACTAAACACATTGATACCGTTAAAAGATTCTTAAAGGAATTACAAAATGACGGACTTGGAATACGACAAACTCCTGAACGAAGCACTCGCAGAGTTAGGACTATCGGTGATAGGGGTGACGGAATCGTCACATATGCCGACTACAGGAGTTATCATGATGCCCAGAAACTCCCGGCAGGCACAGCAGCCGACACAACCACAGGGACCACGTTTGAACCCACCCAGTTAGCAGTAGAAGCAGCACGAACTCCTGATATTCCTTTACAGGAGATGAGTGTTCAAAGTTACAGAGAACGCTTTGCAGATGTTATCAACAGCCCTATTGAAGCTATTAACAATGCCGTACTCAGAGAACCATTTAAACGTGCATTAAAAAAAGCTGTCGGTATTAGAAATCTATCTGGCAGAGGTACAGCTAGTGTCTATAGGAAGCTAATCGGGAACAGATTCCCTGAGTTTAATGGGGCTGATGCTTTATTAAACTTTAGAAAAGATTGGTTTAGTTACAATATACGAACACAAATTGCTGATAGCTTTGATGCAAGAGGTGTTAATTCTGCCCCTGCGTTAGATATCAGCCGTACATCTGTTGGTCCTTCTAGGGCAGAAATACTACATAGAAGTATAAATTCTTCAGACACTAGGGCAGCTACCAGAATCCAAAATCTATATAAAAACCATGCAGAACCTGCTATACAAAAGGGCGTAGTTCTTGACGATGTTGAAAGATATGCACAGGTAATGTTCTGGAGACAAATCAAAGAAAGATTTAAAACGTTAAAGAAAAAAGAAAGATTAAATCCTCAAGTTTGGGACGCAGATACTGGAGTGTATAAGGATGTGTCTGATGCTGATTTGCTAAATTGGGGTAGTAGAGAATGGCTTCAGAAAAATAAGGGTTATACATCAGAACAATTAGATGTACTAGAGTCTACAGCTACATCTTTAAAAGACTTATATGCTGAATTAAGAACTCGTCTTTTAAACGAAGGTATTTTAACTAGAGAAAGATATGATGAATGGGTACGAGTTTATTCTTGGTATAACCCAATAGACTATGTTGAATTTATAGATAAGGGAATGGATATAGGCAGAAGGTTAGGTGGAAGATTTAATGTGGTAGATGACGGGGTATATGCCTTATCAGAAAACACTAATATAAAAATGGGGGCACAGTCTGTATTTGGGGAAACCTTGTGGCAACACGTAGCTAGAGGAGAAGCCCGTATTGCACGTAATAAATCTACACGTATTGCTGTTGATGTATATAAAAACACACGACAGTTAAAAGATGTTACAGACAAATTTGAAACTGTATTAAAAGACGGAACTAAAAGATTAAAAAACGTAGATGACTTTTACGGTAAGACTGTTGCTGGTAAACCTTCTGTTGATGCTCCTGACTCTGGATATTTTTCTTATTATGAAAATGGGGAAAGAAAAGTATTCGCAGCTTCAGATGGAGGTCCAATACATAAAGATATTTGGGACGATGTAATGGGTCGTACTGGTATGGCTATGGATAGCCCAAGCCAGCTTAATGTTAAATTGGCAGCTACCAATGGTTGGTTCAGGTCTGTGTACACAACCTATAACCCATTATTCTGGGTTCGTAATATGGTTATTGATATGTTTACGGCACAATTAAAAGCTGGTGTTTCTCCGTTGTATACAGGAAGAAAAGTTATAGAAGGTCTTTATAATGTGTCTCGGAACAAAGAGGACAAGTTTGTAGAAATGATGAGGTCAATGGATGGGTGGGGTGAAACGAGTGGATATGTTGAATCAAGAATTATAAATGATGTGAGAAGAGAGCTTATAAATGCTGACCAAGTTAATTCTGCTGTAATAGTTACATCTAGTAAACAGTTAGATAAATTATTGCGTAGGTCTGTTTTAGATAGAATAAAAGATACTACCATTAGGATTGGGGGAGTAGTAGAAGCTGCCCCAAGATACGCAGCAGCAGAAAAAACCTTACATAAAACTATAGGAAAGAAAGAACTTAATAGAATAAAGAATCTTCCAGAAGAAAAACATATGAAAACAATGTTGGATGACTGGGTACCTGAAAGTAGAATTGATGAGACTACAGGTAAGGTAATTGATATTCCTGATGCTGACCGAAGAAGTATGGGTCCATTTGTTGATACGCCTCAGTCACAGGCAGCTGCAGAAAATAGTTTTATGTCAACTTTAGACTTTAGTTATGGTGGGGCACAGATTAAGAAACTTAATGATTACTTCTTGTTTCTTAAAGCTACTACTGAAGGAGCAAAAATACCTTTTAGGGCACTTGGAATTGATTTATTCCCAGTAACTAGACCAATACAAAATCCTACTCGTCACGGACCGCATTGGGAATTTGGTTCAGCGTCAGAACAATTAAAACATTATGCAACCTTAGGAATAAAAGATAGACCATTTCAAGGTAGGACTTTAGATATTATTTCAGGTGGTCCTACGGGTGCAGCAATGAGGATAGGTGCTGTTATAACAGCTTATCTTGCTATTCAAGAATACTGGAACAAATCGTTTACGTATCAGGGCACTCCGCTTTACTACGATATACCTCAGTACGTTAGATATAACAGCCTAATCTTTATGTTGCCCCCAGAAAGAGATGACAGTGGTGAACTGGTACTAGACCCGGCAACAGATAGACCTAAGCCTAAGTATCTTTTGATTCCACATAGATTACGTGAGTGGAACTCTATCTTTCAGGCATTTATTTTCTTATCAGAGGAGACTGATGAAGATGAAGCTGTAGCTAATGACAAGAGAAGGTGGGCTACGGAAGTATTCAAGTCAACTTCTCCTATCGCAGAGTTGCCAATGCCAGAGATATTTACTTTAGCTTCTGAGCAGTTAACTGGATATGACATGTGGAGAGAAAGTCCAATAGTTCCTGAAGAATTACAGGAAGGACCTCTGGAAGAGCAGTATACAAGACAAACATCTAAGAGTATTAGGGCAGCATCTGGAGTTGTAGATGAACTGGATATTCTTCCAGACTTTATGCAAGAGTACATAGGAAGTCCGTCACGACTTGAACATCTATACGAAAGTATTCTGGGTGGGGTAGGTACAATGAGTTTAAATATGGCTGACTTTGCCGGAGAGTTAATGGAAGAGATGAGGGGTGTTGAGGCTCGACCTATGGAAGAGAAGGTCGCAGACTACAGAGAAATGAACAGATTAGAGAGGGCTGAGTTTAGAGCATCTCTATCTGAGAGTGAGTACAGACAGTTTGAAAAAGAAATAAGGGAACCTGAAAAAGAAGTTCCTTTCTGGTCTGCATTAGAAAGGTCGTTCTACCCACAGAGGGGTGGAGGTCTTAGGCAAGCTGGACAACAAGCTGCTCTCAGTGAGAACCCTGAGATATCACAAAAAGATACTAGGAATGCTGGTATTGCTGCGTCTAAGGTGAGAAGAGAACTTCTTACTGAACAACAGAACAATGACAGTTTCCTTGATAACTGGCGTAACAAGGATAAGACTAAAGGGGCATTATCACCTAAAGAGTGGAGAGAGGCTAAGTCAGATAAGTGGAAGAAGTATGAAGGTGCCCAGATTGCTATAGGTAAAATATACAAAAACGCTGCCCAGTCTGCAGACCCTAATGTTAAAGATAAATATTATGCGGATATATATACAGCAGCAGGTACGATGCAAGATACCCGTGTTGGCGTAGACTTCTTACTTGCTGGCTACTATGCGATAGAGCCTACTGAAGACTCCCCTACTGATGTTAACTGGGATGAGTTCTTTAGTGAACGTAATGAGTACATTGCATCTATACAGAGTAAATCAGAAGTTGCAGGGGATGGTTTGTTTGAGGTATTCCTAAGGTCACTGGAAGCTAATGATACTCCTACAGAGAAGGCGTACGATTCTGCCAGAGAACTATTGGCTCCCTACTGGAACACAGGAAAGAATCTTTCCGAATTAACTTCTAACCCAAGTCCTCAACTACAACAAATATGGGATGAGTATTTGAATGCAGACAGAGGTGGTCAGAGACAAATGCAGGATAGTATTCCGTATCTAAATACATTAATTGAACTTCGTTCTATAAAAAGAAAGAACCTGTTAAAGTCAGATGCAGATGCAGGAGGGGGATTAGATGAGGCTTTAGTCTTCTGGTATGGAGATTTTCACCAAGGCGTTACTCTAAGGGGTCAACAGTACCATGACCAACTGTATGGAAAGACATCAACAGGGTTTATTCCCCGTCCCTCAGAAGCTATCCCTGTGAGAACTAGGTAGTATAGGGTATACTAAAATAATTCTAAGATAGAGGTAAGATATGGTTAATCAGGCAGATACACCAGAAAATACGCAACCAGCAGTGGATGCTCCTATAGATAATAGTGTAGGTACAACTACAGATATTACTGAGGATTTCTCAGGGGTTAATACCTTTGAAGATACTCCTACACCAGCTGTAGAAGAACCTACTGTAGATACTGGTTCAAGCGAACCGGAACCTACTCAACCAGAATCAGTAGTAACACCTCCTGTTTCTGACACTCCTCCACCTCCTGTTCCTGAGCAAGCACCAGTCGATGACTTGCAAAGGCGTATGCAGGAGATAGAACAACGTAACTATGAGATACAGCAGCAGAACCTGCAGTATCAAAATCAACAACAGATGCAACAGTTACAGGGTCAGGCTAACCAGTATAAGGAACAGCTTGAACAGGCTGGATACCTACCAGACCAAGCGTCACAGATATCCCAGAACTGGATGGCTCAACAGAATCAGGTAACTAAAATGCAACAGGAGCAGGATAGCTATGTGCAATTCCTGCAAGGACAGGCAAATGCTGCAGAGCATTTTGCTGAAAAGTATGAGTTGGATTTATCTGACTTAAATCAATTAAGACAACACTCTGACCCTCAGAGCATGGAAGCAGCTGCGAAAAGCATGAAGTCCCAAAGGGACGATAAAGCGGAATTGGCTAGGCTAAGGGCACAGCTAGTTCCTTCGCAGACTTTTGACGATAGTCAAAGTACACCGGCTGCTTCTACCGATGAGGACAGGTGGCTTGAGAAGTACAATCAAGGCGATAGGTCTTCTCAGGCGAATGCAGCAGCACGAAGGGCTGCTGGTTTAAGTTAATAAACTAGAAAAAGATTAAGAGGTTTAGTTATGGCACAAACAGCCACAACGGGCAATCTAGAAAACGCCCAAAAGATTATTATTAGTGCTGCTCGATATACAGAGGAGCATAACGCACCAGCTTTAGCACTGATTGAGCAGTTCAAACTGCCCAAGGGGGCAAAGCAGGTAACCGTTCCCAAGGTTGGTCAGATGACAATGAGTGACCTAGTAGACGGTCAGGACATAGTAGACGAGGAAGAAATTGGAATGACCACTGTTGACCTTACCGCATCTGAGGTAGGAGCCAAGGTTATTCTGACTGATAAACTCGTCAGGCAATCTGCACCTAATGTTATGTCTATCATAGGTAGGCAGCTGGGTGAAGGTATGGCAAGAAAGAAAGACGGAGATGTAATTGCTCTTTATACCAACCTAAACGGTGGTACTAAGTTAGGTGCAACAACCAAAGAACTTACGGCAGACAACATAGCAGCGTGTATCGCTGTAGCAAAAGCTGGTAAGTTTGGTACCCAGCTTTACATTCTTCATCATCCCAACGCAGTAGCTGCTTTGGCAGCGTCTGCAGCTGCTACAGCATCGGCAACGACTTCAGAAATATCAAGTGGATGGTCGGCAGACCTGCTGAAGAGTTTCTGGGCTGGCTTACGCCCTATTAACGGTGTGAGTATTTTTGAGGATGGAAACATTGATGAAGATTCCAACGGTGATGGTATTGGCGTTATAGCTGACAAGAGTGCTATGGCTGCCCTAACCAGCGTAGATACCAGAACTGAGAGACAAAGAGATGCGTCCCTCAGGGCTACTGAAGTTGTAATGACATCAGACTATGGAGTTTTTGAGTTAGATGATAGCCGTGGTGCTGGTCTTACTTACAAAGTTTCTAACCTAGCTACTAACAACTAGAGGTAAACTATGGTAACCGGAATAACTGAACGTAATAAAATGAAGGTGGAGTTAGCCAATCTTGGATACTCGTTGAAGTACATAGATGAGTGGCAGCCGAAAACTACCCTGTACAGACATAAGAAAGCCTACAACAATGAAGGTGATGTGACTGATGATATCGGCACATCTGTATCAAATGTACCGGGGAATCCTGATTATGTGTTGCGTAAGGCTAGAATCGGTTTATTCCCTTGGAAGCCAAGTGAATCATGTGAATGTAGGTGGTGTAAGGATTCGTATGTGGAGCCTCAGACAGAACCTGAAGTTAATTCAGATATGGCTACTAAGACCTGTGAACTGTGTGGATTTACAGCGGAAGCTGCAAACCTAGCAGGAGCATCGTCTAAGTTGACGTTCCACAAACGTAAGTCTCACCCGGATGTATAATAGAGTCCTGAGAGTTGTAACGATTGACCGTGGCTCTCAGGATTCTCTAAATAAATAACGGTTGGTCGCAGGGGTTAGCCCTGTAATAAGTGACCTTTAAGGAGGTTAGATATGTCGTTTCCACAGACAATAATGGGGAAATTCGGGTGGGAGAAAGTAACCACCACCGCTCAAAAGCATAAACTAGGAACTCGTATGCAGATTTTCGACAGAGAGTTTGTATATGCAAGTACAGGCGAAGATATAATTGCAGGTAACTTGGTAATGGGTAAAGCAGGAACTGCTGCTCATCAGGTTGACTTGGCAGTATCTGCTGCTTCTGCTGGTGCTACTACTGTAACTCTTTCGGGTTCTTTATCTGTTGCAAAAGACCTGTACAAAGATGGATGGCTTATCTTCAATGACCTTCTAGAGGAGGGTCATATGTACAGAGTTAAAGGTAATACGTTGGTATCAAGTGCAACTGGGTGTGTGGTAACACTTGACGAAGAAGATGGACTTGTAGTTGCAATAACAGCTTCACAGCAAGTTGGTCTATATGAAAATCCATATAAAGGCACAGAGAAGCATGATGCCAATGATGTAGACCAACCTCCACTAGGTTGGACTTGTGTTGATATTGCATCAGGTTCTTACGGATGGCTTTGTGTGCAAGGAGTTACAACAGCCTTATGTGATGGTACTCCAGCAGCAGGTGTTCCCTTAATAGCATCTAATGGTGTAGATGGTGCTGTAGAAGTCTATGATGAAGACGGTACAGTTAACCTTTCACCTGTAGGTTATATGGGACCGATAGCTGGTGTAGCTGGCGAATACTGCCTTATTAAAGCTAATATCGAGTAGTGAATCCTGTAGAACTTTGGACACCTCAAGGCTCCACGTATGTAGGTGGTGAGGACACTGGCTATAATGGCGAGACAGGGGTGTCCATTGTTGTACACACTTTCCAGTTTCATGACCCCGTGACAGGCAGGTCACAGGTTGTGAAGATACCTGCAGACCCTACGATTTCTCAGGCACACATAGAAGACATGGCAGCACAGGCTCTGGAGACATTCTTAATTGAGTGTCGTGTTACAGATGGTAAGAAGAAGCCTACAGCTGCACAGAGAAGAGATATAGGGAAGCAGTTAAAAGAGTTTAGAGAATACGCTGAGAAGCGTAGAGAAAGTACAAACAATAGAATATATTACAGAGGTATCTGATGGTCGAACAGAACAAAACTATAGACATTACTCCAGCAGACATAGCAGAAGCGTTACAGGCTAAAACAATACAGATAACTAATCTGGAGTTGCAGGTAGCTGCACTGAAAAGAACTATCGTAGAGATGAGAGCGGAATCTATGGTAGAAGAGGAAGAACCTGCTGACGAGTAAAATTATGAGGCTTAGATATGCCTGTACAGGGAAGAACTCGTAAACAACTAAGGCAGTCCATAGGTTACAACCTAGGGGCTTTAAAGGTTGGTAACGCTACAGGCGGTACTAATAACACCCTTATAGACGTTAATACGTTTAGAGGTGGGGACGATACCTACAACGGTAAGTTGGTTCTTGTTACTGATGCGAGTGACGGAACTACCCAGACTACTCAGTATGTTAACGATTACACAGCCAGTAATAACACTATCCAGTTTCAACAGAATGCCAGCTTTACTGTAGCCAGTTCTGATGAATATGAAATATGGAATGAACCATACGACCCTGCTATAATCCACGACTTTATCAATCAGGCAATCATAGACGTTACTGGTCAGGCATACGACCCGATAGAGAGTCCTGATATGTCTAGTTCACCGCATACTGCATTGTTTGCAGATGGTAAGACATTACGGTTCGATATCCCCAGTAATATATCTATCATTAACAGGCTCTATTACAGAAGCAGTATCTCGTTTACTAGATTGCATTCTTGTAATGCAGCATTTGATGAACACTCTACTTTAGTAGCAACTACTCTTAACGGTGCTATATCGGACGCAGATGCAACTTCTGTAACTGTTACCAGTGCTACTCCCTTACGTGCTAACCAGCAAATCCTAGTTGGCTCAGAGAAAATGACTATAAGTAGTATTAGTTCTAATACATTAACTGTTTCTAGGGGAGCAGGTGGAACAACTGCTGCAACTCATTCTGATGGTGCAAGTGTTCTTTTGTTTCCTATTGTAGATACAGAAGACAAGAAACAGGGAACAGGCAGTAACAAGTTTATTATTCCTGCTGCTGCAGGAACTAACCAAATTGTTACAGAGTCAATATCCAGTAAAGATATAAGTAAGTACGATTACCTTGAAGGTTGGATAAAAAGTACGACAGATACATCATCTGGGAATCTTCAAATCCTTCTTGATGATACTGCTAATTGTGCCAGTGCATTAGAGACATTGGATATCCCTGCTTTGTCAGCAGATACGTGGACTTATTTCCGTGTAAAACTGGCAAACCCAGAGACTGATACAGCGATTATATCTATAGGATTAAAGCAGGTAGCAGACTTAAATGCCTGTACTGTATTTCTTGATGACTTAAAGCTAGTTCAGAACGATACAGCTATCTGGGAGATATTCCCCAAGCATCTATGGAAAATAGATAGAAGTTCACGGGACTTGGTACTTACTGATTCAGGTAAGTTTGAAGCTGGTTACTCTATGCTAAAGATATCAGGTGGAGATAAACCTGCACTTATTTCAGCTGAGACAACAACTTCAGAGGTAGATGATTCATATATAATCGCAAGGGCAACAGGGTTAGCGTTTGCAGCTACGTCTGGTGGGGCTAATACAGACCCAGACCAAAAGAGACAACAGGCTGCTTTCTGGTTAGGGTTAGCTGAACAGGCTAAGAGGGCGTTCCCCTTACTAATCACAGGAAGAGTCGTTGAGTAATGGCAAACAAGGTAGTAGAAGATAACGAGATATACCTTGGCGGTACTTATTACCCGTTAAACCGTCCGGTACAGAGTGTACTGGCTTCTATATACCCGGCTAAAGTAACCATCGGTGACACTACCAGAGACAGCAACCTGCGTTCCTCTATTATCGCTTGGTCTGACTGGCGTGGTGGTATTGGTGTTGAAAGAATGCAGGGTCCTTCTGATGCTGATAGGGCTTGGTATTCTACGTGTAACCTTAGGCATAGACATCACCTAGTATTACCAGCATTATCTACTGGAACTACAGCACAGGACGCTGACGATGCCTCTATACAGGGAGCAATAACCTTTATACAAGACCTAGGAACAGTCTTATATGCTGGTTGGTCAACTGCTCCTTATTACTATAGTGAAGCTAACGATAGGTGGACTAGGGTAACCAGTACTGGCGATTATAGTTTTCCAGCTGACCCTACAGATTCCATTACTGTAAGAATGGCAGGAACAGATTATATAGTAGTGGCACATGGGGGAGGGTATAGTTATTTTTCTTCAGCTACCACAGTTTATAACAAAACCACCGATGCGAACTTTCTCACTTTCTGGGATGACAGATTATGGGGAATAGATGCCACAGGACAGCTTTGGTACACGATGACTATCGGTGGAGATACAGTTAATGATGCTAAGTTACCCGTACAGAACGACTATGTAACAGATTTGTTTGTTGGCAGGGATGCAGCTGGTGAGCAAATTATCTATGCAGCTACGAAGACTGGATTGTATGCACATGATTTTGCCAATCAGAGATGGGTAGAAACTGAATTTCAGTTACCCTTCCACAACTTTAACGGTACAGGTTCTGTTAGATGGCGTGACTCTATTTATATGCCCAGCGGATTAGGTATATATAAGTATATTAATGGTAGCAACAATGCTGTTATAACAGTTATGGGACCAGACAGGGATGACGGAGTTCGTGCAACCTACAGGGGAACCGTTAAGAAGTTAGTAGGAACTCATACAGAACTTATAGCTTCAATAGATGCAACTACAGCACCGGGGGCACAGTCAGCCACAGATATACCGTGGCAGTACGGTGTGACTTCTGGAGCAGCCAGTCATAGCTCCAGTGTTTTTGGTGAAGGAAGCGGTCAGTCTTCCATAGTTGCTTGGAATGATACGGGTTGGGAAACCAAATGGGCTGCTCCTACTGCAGATAAGGGAAAAGCAGTAGATATCATGCTTGTTACCAACGCAGGAAAAGGTGACTATAGATTATGGTGGGGCTTTAAGGGGCAGGTTTACCATCAGTTAATTCCGTTTGATGTAACCAATCCCTCTCAGTTAACAGCTGTAGACGGTACTGATTACGCATATCACGATGAGGCAGTTCACGAGACTCCTTGGTTTGATGCACAGCAAACAGAAGTGGATAAACTAGCTTTGAATTTAAAGGTGGAAGTTCAGGGAATTTCTGCAGATGAAGATGTTAAGGTGGAATACGGACTTAACTATTCGGAAACTTACGAAACAGCTTTAACTACGATAACGACATCATCGCTCTCTACCAATACTGGAGTGACAAGTGCTACAGAAGGAACTTATACATACCAGTTACCTAGTGCTGCGTCACCTATAGGGGTTTCTTTTAGGTCAATTAGATTTAAGTTAACACTTAGTAGGGGTAGTGATACCGCAAAAACTCCAGATGTAGTTTCGCTTACCTTGGAATATAGAAAGAAACTGGAAGCTAAGTATGGTCATACGGTAGAGGTAGACCTTAACAAAACCTACAGAGGCAACGACCCTAAACAGTTACGTTCTAATCTTGTCTCTTCCATAGAAGCAAACACATTACAGGAATTTACCTTTAGAGATGATGGTGGAGGGACACGTAACTACTACGTAGATGTAACATCAGCTACCGGAATTGAATATACAGGGCATGATGAACGAGGCTCATCTAGGATTACGTTGGTGGAACCATGATATTCGATGCAGGAACCACAACAGTTACTACGTCTGGCACAGAGGTACAGGTATCTAACGTAACCAACAAGGTACGCTGGATACAACTGAAGGCACTGGCTGCTAACTCAGGTATAGCTTACGTGGGAGTAAGTGACGTAACGACCACAAATGGATACGAGTTATCTGCAGGTAATACGCTTGAACTGAATTTTGGAGAGCAGGGAGGTACTGTAGCTTTTAGTACTTTCTACCTTGACGCTGCTTCCAGTGGAGATAAGGTCAGCTGGGCGGTGATACTGGATGGCTAATGTCACTACGACCATCACTAGCTGAACCACCAGAAGGATGGGAAGGTTCTAAGCCCGAATGGGTATTCTACGCATCACTGGTAGAGTTAGGGTATGAACCGGGAAATGATTTTAGTTATCAGTCTCCTTTGATGGGAGGTAGGCTGGATAAAGGGGGGATAATTATTGACTTTATGTTTAATAATCCTCCAGACTTAGCGGTGAATGTTCAAGGTGTATACTATCACTATGAACTGGGTGCCCAGACTACGGCACGGGATATCTTTGCCAGACAGTCTCTGGCAGGTATGGGAATAACATTAATATTTGTAGACGAGGATTACTTAGAACAGGACCCTTTGGGAACTACAAGGGAAGCATTAAATTATCAGGATAGTTCCAGATTAGGAGGAAGGTAAATGGCAATACCAACTATAAATTTTGCTGGGTACGTGTATAACGATGCCGGGACAGCTGTATCTGGTGCTTCCGTTAACCTTTATGCTAAGAATACTACCACCACTTCTCTTGCCAGTGACACCACAGATTCAAATGGTCGCTGGGATATTAACTACACCACGGCTGGTACGTCTGGACTAGATATACAGATACAAAGTGGTGAGTCGTATAGAAGAATTAAATACCAAGATAAAATTCACCTAGAAGAAGTAGACACTGCACTGCTCAACATAAGGGGAGTAGAGGGTGCAGCAGCTGCAATGTATTTCTTTGCAGATGAAGGGGAGGATGCTGGTGATAGGTGGAATATTTCTGTAGCTGATGCTGGTGTGATGACTATGGGTAACGACCTTAATAGCCAAGGTACTTACGTTGCTCATGTGACTCTTACACCTAACGCAACAGTAGCTAACTCTACATTTGCTGTAGCTGGTAACCTGACAGTAGGTAATGCACTTACTGTTACTGGTACTACTACACTAAATGGAAACCTAGTTCTTGGTGACGCAGTAGCGTCAGATACATTAACAGTTGGTGCAACTTTACAGGGTGGGACTCCTTTAGTTTTTGAAGGAGCAACAGCTGACGGTCACGAAACAAGTTTTGTTATCACAGACCCAACAGCAGACAGGACAATTACATTCCCTAACCTTACAGGAACAGTACAGCTTAGTGGTAATCCTATAACTGGTACGACCATAGATGCCAGCACGGACTTTACTATAGGCAATACGGTAATAACCGATGGAGTTATTACTGACTCTACTGGATTACAGCTGGCAGCCAACTTAGACATTGATGGTACTGTCGATATATCAGGTGACTTAACGCTATCTGCTGGGGGCGATGGGGCTTTGGTATTTGGTACAGCAGGAGAGAACTCCATCAAGATTCCTGATAATCAAGCATCCGCACTTATTATAGAAGAAGCCAATAATGCTTATATAACCTTTACCACAACAAACAGTTCGGAGGCTATTACCGTAGCCAAGCCTACTACGTTCTCAGGTGCATTAGATATTAATGCAGCAGTAGACATTTCTGGAGATTTAACATTATCTGCAGGAGGAGATGGGGCATTAGTGTTTGCCACAGCTGGCGAAAACTCTATTAAGATTCCCGATAACCAAGGTAGTGCTTTAATCATTGAAGAGGCTAACAACGCCTATATGACATTTGTTACTACAGATAGTTCAGAGGCTGTTAGCATAGCTAAGACCCTAACACTGAGTACAGTTGCAGCAGCTGGTACAGATACAGATAAGTTCTTGGTACTGGATAGTAGCGGTAACGTAGATTACAGAACAGGAACACAGGTAGCTTCTGATATAGGTGCTACAGGAGCAACTGCATTAGACGATATAGCTACAGGTGATGCTGCAGCCAGTCTTGTTACAACGGTTGGTAACATAACCATTGACGCACAGGCTAATGATGCAGATGTAATCATTAAGGTTGACGATAATGGTTCAGCAGTTACGGCTGTAACATTTGATGGCAGTGATGAAGGTAATGCACTCTTTGTTAATGATATAAAACTTATTTCTGATTCTTCTGTTTTAAGTCTTGGGGATGGTGGCGACTTTACGATTACTCATGACGGTACAACTGGAGCAACTCTTGCTGGTAACCCCATTACTATTACATCAGGAGGGGCTGCTACGTGGTCGTCATCTGCCGGTGCATTAACTATTACATCAGCAGCAGCAGCTACATGGTCTACTGCAGCAGGGGTATTAACCATAGATGGTGACGATGGAATCGTTCTTAATACTGGTGGGTCGGGGAACGTACAGGTTAATGAGAATTTTCTCGTAGGTGTAGATGATACTGGATATGATGTTACATTTTTTGGTGCTTCTGCTGGTGCGTATATGTTATACGACCAATCAGAAGACAAGCTTGTAGTTATGGGGGCATCAGCGGATGCTACTACCAGTACAGGCAAGCTGCTTCTTGCTACATCTCTTACAGATGTTAATGCTAACGATGTAATAGGAAAAGTTGAATTTCAGGCACCACATGAAGCTGGTGGCACTGATGCTATTACTGTAGCAGCATCCATTGAAGCTGTAGCACAGGGAACTTTTGCTGCTGACTTAAATTCAACAGATTTATTATTCAAGACAGGACATTCAGAAGCTGCTACTGAGAAATTCCGAATTACTTCACAGGGAGAATTGGGTGTTGGTGGTGCTAACTATGGTACTGATGGTCAGGTTTTAACGTCAACAGGTGCAGGAACTGCCCCTGCATGGGAAAATGCGGCAGGTGGCGGTTCATTGGAATTTGTAAGTAAAACAACAACAACAGGTACTGTTTCTTCAATTAGTATTACAGGTTTTACTGCCGATAGTGTGTACAAAATGATTGGGAAAAAGATTTTAATGAGTGGAAGTGGTCATGTACGGATGAAACCATTTTTAGATGGAGGTGGTTCAGTAACAACTGGTGCTTGTGATTACGTTGTAGACCGCCCCGGAGGGTCGAATGTATATACAGACCAAGATTATTTTGAACTATATACATATGGCTACGAAGATGATTACTTTGAATTTGAGGTTGATTTTAGTACAGATACCTATGGATGGATAAGAGGTCCGGGACATCCTAGCGGAAACACCTCAAATCCTAATGGGTATACATATCTGTATGGGCATTTACATGAAGCTAAATATGATACTAACAAGTTTTCTGGATTTCAGATGGTGAATGGCGGTGGAAATGACTTTACATCAGGATGTGAAATTTTACTTTACAAATGGAAGGAGAGCTAATGGCAAACAAATTAGTTAACGGTGTAGTAATCGAAATGACTGATGAAGAACTTGCGGATATTAGGAATCAAACACCTACTGAACCTGAGTGGAAGGAAAAGCGTCATGTGGAATATCCGGAATTCGGTGACCAACTTGACATGATTTATCACGACCAAGTTGACGGTACGACTACTTTTAAAGATGCTATCAAAGCAGTAAAAGATAAGTATCCAAAGAGTTAATCTAATAAGACATGGAGGCAGAACATGAACTTAATACAGGCAATCAAGTTTGCTAGGAAGTACAGTTCCTGTATGGATGAGACAGTAGATTTACTGGTAACTCTGCAGCAGTCTGTGAAAGACGGTAAGATAGTCCGTACAGAACAGAGTGCTTGCATGAGCAAATTCTGGAAACTGGTTAAAGCTATAGAAAAGGTAGGGTGATGAAGTGCCCAGTTTTAAGATACCTAAAGTTTCGTTGGGTAATCTGGGGGTAGTGTTCGGTATACTGCTAATCATTACTTTGGTAGTAGCAGGTACCCTTGGAATACTAATCTCTTATACCAATCCAATTCTCTGGATTGAACCTCATGTGTCTACGTGTACAGAAATATACACATGGACTGCATGTTGGATTCAGCCAGCATTAATCTACACTAACGGGATTGTTGTCTCGCTAAACAGTAATTGGATTCCAACTCTTTCGGTATCAATTGGACTGTTACTCATGGCACTACTTCAACCAGAAGTACGTAGAGGTATACGGTCCTTCCCTCGCAAAGTTATCAACGCATACAGAAAGGTATGTGTATGGCGTGACTGGCTATTTGCAAAGATAGAATACCTCAACGGTGAATCTGCCAAGTGGAGAAGGGCTTTTAATATTGCCAAGTCTCCTTACTCTTTCCTACGCATGATGGGGCTATCTCCACAGATGGCTATCGGATTACTGGTAGCAGGTTCAACAGCAACGACAGCCGTCACGGTGAACGAGGTCACTCAGGGCAGGTCATTTGCTAATGGTGACTCAGGTGTATACGCAGCACCTCTTGATGCTCCCACTTTCTTTGATGATAAGGACAACACGTTACAGATTAACCTAGGTGCTATACCTGTTAGAGAAATAACAATTGAGAACGTATCAGTAGGTACAGTTTATACAGGTGATGCAGCAGGAAGTGAAGCATCAGTACTACCATCAGGAAAGGCAGAAGTAATACTTATAAGTGGTAACCCTGCTGTAGTTGACCCTGCTTTTACAGCAACGAGAATTGAAATTGGGAAATTTATTTTTGAGAAGTCGAGATGTAAGTCACTTGATGTCTCAGACTCTGACATACACACAATCATAATTGAGCATAACGCCTCTGACGGACAGTCAATTATTCAAACTTCTGGCGTTGCTAGGAACAGAGCCATTGGAGGTGGACACCATCAGGCTGAAGCTATGGTTACTTCAGGAGGTCAGTATGACCGCATATGGATTGATGCCCCATCCTCTGGAGTCAATGGCAAGGTAGGTACACTTACCCTATCAAATGTTTTTACCAAGGGCGGAACATGTACCTTTAAGAACCTTGACATTGGAACCCTGACAATTCGACAAAATGAAGTTGGTCACGACTCAGACCTAGCCACTAAAGAGTTTCAAATAACCAACACAGTAACCGGGGCTAACTGGACAGTTACAGACAACGTAGAGATTACAATGTCTGAACCTGCTGTACAACTAGGTAACCCATAAAGTGACAGAGAAATGTGAGACCTGTTCTTGGATTGAGAAACAGTATCGCAACCTTCCAAAGAATACAGAAGACTTATCACTTAACCTCACACGTAGAAACCACACACTTCTCTTTCACTATGGTGAAGTTAACAGGGTGCCTGCAGACAATGCCGAAACAAACTCGTAAGTCTTGGAAACCCCCTGAGGGTTTCTATATAGTTGTAGGTAATGAAAAGAAATTTATTGCACGGGGTGACAAATGCCAAAAAGATGGTGGGAAATAATACACGTAAGACCTCAGGTCTTAACAGCTATTCTCGTTTTGGGAATCATAGCTATACTGGGTATATTCAATAACATGAACGAGATATCAGGCGTGTGTGCAGCTGGTATCATAGCCCTCAGTAAGGACGTTATAACGTCTGACTCTTCCTGACCCTGTAGAAAACGCTGGCACCCAGTGCAATCAGTGTACTGATACCCAATAAAGTTAGTTTAATTTTCATGGTGTCTCCGTTATGTTTACAGGTTCGGTTCATCGAAATCGTCCCACGTTAAATATGGTTCTATATGTCTTCTAAACTGTTGGTTGTTAAATTGGCTACCTATAGGGAAACTAATAAATGCAACAAGGTTTTGAATTACCCTCTTCGCAATTAATAAATCTCTTTCCGATAATTTGGGCAACGATATCACAGCACTATCATAAGAACGGTATTGCTCCGTTTGAAACCAAGTGTCGTGAAGTCTTCTAACTGTGGAAATAATTTGTGAATATTCTTCTTTAGTCATGCAAGTTCCTTAATATCTATTATAGTTTCATTTTTTATTATCTCGTCACCCCATTCGTAATATAGGCTATAAGATATATACTTAGCTGAGTCATCGACTAGGACCCCAGTTTTTACAAGCCCGTCTATACTTCCTTTCATCGCTGCAAAAAGATTATCTGCATCTCTGGTACGTTTATCCTTGGAACGCCACGTTATGGTGATGTGGGCACGTTCTATTGGGGTGTCAGGTCTGCCCTGTTCGAGTACATAAGCAATCATTTCTTCATGTTGCCCACTTCGTATCTCGTTACGCTTATAACGATATGTGTTGCTATTCGGGTTAGCCTCACGGGGTGGTAAGTCTGGTAATACTATTCGCATCCACCGCACTTAACAGGTGAATCCTCAGGGCAGACTCCATCATCAAAGATGCAACCCTCGTAGTCGTACAGGTTACGCAGTAATCTTTCCATCTCACCCCACTTGTGGAGTAGCTGAAGCATCTTGTGTTCCAGCTTGGTGTTCTGGTTTATCGGGTTATCATTCCTGTCCCAGAGGTGAGGGTCTACAGCTAAGAACCAGTCAATACCCTTGCGGAGCCTGTCCTTGAGGTCGTGAACTTCTTTGTCTATATGGTTATACGCAGTGTTAAGAGCGTCTATAACTTCCTGTTTGTTGTCTATAATCTTCTGTACTAATTCAGACTCAGACTCAGGTCCCCGTATCTTCAGGGCACCCTCTTCCGAGGTGAGTGTAAGTCCTGCATCGTATGCTGTTTCCAGCAGTTTAACTATCTGGTCACTTACGTTGTCCATTCTTTTTGCTCCTGTGCTAATCCAACGGTACTATCGTTTATATCTAGCTTGAGTAAATTAGAATTTTGTACAGCCAGTTCAATGGCATCTGATGCGACATCGTTATCTTTAATACTAGACACCCTTTTTCTAAGGTCTTCTAGTTCCATAGTCCCGTGTGCTTTTATTAATTGGTGGCAGATAGTGGTTAAAGTTTCTCCCCGTAGTAAGTTGCCACTCTCATCACCTAAACCTAACGTGTCGAATTTTACTACATCTAGTTGTTTTTCGTAATCATCCTCCAAGCTGTTGTATTTATCTACCATATCAAAGTTAATCGTAAACCCCCTAGGACCTATGGTCCCAAAGTCGTTTGCCTTCCTGTGGTGCATGACAACTTTCAATTCACCTGTGTCACTTTCCTGCATCTTGGTAACCTCAAACATCTGACGGGCACGAGCCTGTTTAAAGGAAGAACCGTATATCTGGTACTTACCCGTGGTGTCTCCTGCCTTGTTAGCGTGGTCTATCGAGACACTGGTTACTTCCAGTATGCGGAGTGCATCAAAGTATTCCTCTACAGCATCAGGGTCACTGCTCTTGCCACCGAGTGCAGGGTTAACGCTGTCTATTACCACGTAGGTTATGTCGTTATCGACAACCACTCTCGATATAGCCTCTATGCTATTAGCCAGAGTACCTGCCATTCTCTTGTACCAGATACCAGAGGTTTCAGGGTTGCCTACACCAAGCCCTTTCTGCAGGGCGAACAGCCTCTGTTTAAATACGTTCTGTTCTTCTTCCCAGTCCAGATACAGGACGTTTCCTTTCGGTGCCCGTAGACCCAAGGCACTCATGCCACGGTCAACGAGTACGGACGTAAGCAAAGCTAGGTAGGATTTACCGGAACCTCCGGGTGCCCATACCAGATTGGCTACACCCTTGGTGAAGAACGGGTAGAGTGCATAACTGCGTGGGTCATGCACATCAAGTTCAGTCATCTGTTCAGCCGGTATACCCTCTCTGTGTTTATCCATGATTGCACTAAAGGCATCGTTGATAATGTTGCCCCACATAATATAGGGATAATCCATAGTGGCTTCAGCCAGTGTACCTATCAGAGTTTTCTTTACGTTGGGGTTTAACATGTCTGCGTTACTACGACTAAGCTCTACCTCTCTGTAGGTATTGTTCATAGACAGTTCAGCTTCTACTGTCAGTTCAGTTGTAAACTTCTCTCCTCCATCACGTAACCTTTCCGCTCTCAGGGATACCCGTTGGCTGGGGAACTTAACATCTATGATTGTTCCCCTCTTTGTTATCTCTAAATCAGTCATACTTATACCTTCTCCTACTGGTACTACTGTTGGGAGCAGGTTGCGGTGGGGCACTCTGCTCTGTAATTTCTTCTAGGAAACGAATCAAGTCCCGTGTCTTAACAAACACACGGTTAGATTCTTCCATTGCCTTATCCAGAATGAGAAGAGTTTTTTTGTGTTCCTCATGCTCAACCTGATACGCTACTTTCCAATCGACTTCATCCATACTCACCTCCAAAGTGAGAGCAGTTTCCCGTCTTGCTCAGGACATTGGCTACACCTGCTGTAACTTCAACCGTTAAAGTTCACAGGAGTATCGGAGTAAAAGGAGAGCCTGATAGGTATACGTAACTTATTCTTTCTAAGCTACACCCCCCAGAACACAGGCATTCATTATTGAGTACAACCAGTACTGTCTGGGTTACATGAACGGTTTATTCTCCTCGTAGCCGTAGGTTTCTTTTTCTAAATTCTCTGTTTACTGAAAGAATTCTGTGTCTTTCCGCACAGTTTAACTTGTCTCTTACCCTACGGAAGATAGCAATATATATATCTGCTTCGTGCTTTTCTTCCCTGAGTTGTTGGTCACTTAGCTTCTCAGGTTTATCCTTGTATACAAAATGAAACCTTCCGTCACCTTTAGCCACGTTTACTTGACCACTTAGAACGACCTGCTTGCCACTGCCGTAGCTTACAGACGTAAAGAAATACCTGTTGTTGGCTGAGCGTATGTCTAACTTCTCTGACTTTTATGTCTGTCCCCTCCTCCTTGGGTAGGTACAACGCAATCGCCCTTACATTGGACGCTGCTGACGCATCAAGGAATTTACCTATACCGCAATACGACAGTGCCAGTGAGTATGCAGATAACTGCAGTGCGTGATTCATGTGTTGTTTACCAGTCTTGTAGTCCACAATAACTGGAACCCCATCATCATCTATTGCTATCAGGTCTACCTTACCGGCAAACGAGATTGGTGCGTTGCTACTGGACTCGTCATGGTAATACAAACCCTGTTCAGATGCTATGGGGTGCAAGCCTGAGTTTTCCATCCATTCATACCAAGCGTCTATCGCTGGTTGGTGTTCCTCCTCTACAACAATACGTATACCCATCTGGTCAGAGTTATATATACTTTCCAGTATGGCGTGAACTCTTATTCCAAAACTGGCAGACTCTTCCATCTTAACCGTAGACATTCCTGATGCTTCCATCAGTATGTCTTCGTACTCTTCAACTGTAGTACCACCTTGTAACCTAGGGTACTGTGTCTTCATATGCTCTATAGCCTGTATTAACGGTAGCCGTGTATAGAAACCATCACCTTTATGTATAACGCTGTCTATCAAGCCCGTGACCCTAGGCAAAACGAACGGATGCCCGTCACCTTTCCCGTCTACTATCTCTTCAGGTACTCGCTCGTCACCTTTAACGATGTAACCAGTACCTTCTTCGTTAAGCAGTACGTTAACTGATTGACTCCAGTTATCGAACCGCTCCTTTACTGCCTCAATTTCTTTACTATCAACCAATTTTTTCCTCTCTTTTTCTAGTGACCCCGAACCCTTTGTTGACTCCAAGCCAGTGCCCACTGCACTGTCTGGAACAGAAGTTTAGACTGGGGTCTTGAACGTGTTTCTTATTTTGTTTCCATGAAGCTATCTCTTGGGGGGTAGACTTCACAGTTTTCTTACCGCAACCAGAACAGAAGAAGACTACAGGTTTAGCCTTAGCACATTCACGACACATTTTAGAACTGTTCCTGTATGCCGTTTTACTTCCGCTCTTTTCTTTACCGCACTCTATGCAGTACGCTTGAAAGCGACCTCCACGCTGTATCCTTTCGATAGGTTCTATGTCTGGATTCCTGTTAGCCTCCGCAATTATTTGTCTGACACGCTCTCGTGTTAAACCAATTGCGTCACCGATAATCTGCAGGGTTGCGTAGGGATTCCTGTCTACTATGTGCTTGATAGCTACATAGTTTTTCCATGTTGTTTTACTGAGTTTTTTTTGTTGGGTATAAAAAACCATACCCCCTCCTGCTAATTGCATTTGCTCCACCCACAGTCAATGCAGGTAAAACATCTGCCTTCAAATATAATATTTTTTCCTTCACATACAGGGCACATTACACATTGCTCCTTACTCGCTTACTAAATATAGGTATCCCAAATATTTTGTACTCATACTCTTTAGTCTGGTATACCTTTGGCTTACTCTCGGTATACTGGTTTCGTATTCCTCCTACACCAAATTGGTTTCGCCTTATTTCGTAGAACCTAGCTAAAAAAGAGCTTCTTTTTTGAACACCCAATTTCCAGCTTGGGTCACTCGCTACTTCAAGATACTTTCTGTAGGCTTCTGGACCATTTATATCTACATCTCCAGCATACTGGATTAATAATTCCTGTAGTTTGGGGTGTCGCCTGTTTCTTCTTCGTCTAAATGTAGTCATCACTTTCCTCCAAATAGTGATAGTTGTTCTGCCTGTTCACCAGTGTTCCAATACTTTAGTACCAGTACCAGCTGGTTGTTGAACCCACGGTTAAGTGGGAATGCGTTGTCCATAAAGTCAGAGAACAGGACACGGTACGTAGCACCAGTATCTCCACACGTAATACGTATGCGTCTGGCACCTGCACCGTGTGCCTGTTGTATAACCGTTGAATCGAATGCCCAACCCTCTGGTCTGCGTAACTTATGCTTGGACTCCTGCCTGTTGGCAATCATAATATCGTCTACGACATGAGCCACTACGACTCCATCGTCAGTACGCAGTTCCATATTTACTTAACCTCCTATGCAAACGGGTCTTC
>Ga0208180_1000680_pt1 | contig 26569 bp, 40 predicted proteins | sample MalvireepMed_s16_FD_184241 | JGI IMG/M metagenome (GOLD analysis project Ga0208180, IMG submission 184241) | Marine viral communities from the Global Malaspina Expedition - Malaspina viral metaG DeepMed_s16 (SPAdes) (version 2) | ecosystem: Environmental > Aquatic > Marine > Oceanic | place...
TTCCGACATCGAGATGTCGAGAAGTGGGCGACTGCAAGGCGCACTAGATATTGGTTGATTTTTAAGAGTCTATTCGTTGTTCTTTCGGCTTGTCAAGTTGAACGACTGCGATGTGCTGGCGACCATGAACCCTGGAGCGTATCTCCAATGTATCCTCGCCCACCTTCTGAGCCATGACTTGAGGATGGTCAGGGCAACAGGAGCAATAGACTGGATGCGTCGGCATATCGCGTTCTGTCATCTCTAGCCCATCACCCCGTTCCGAGGCTCCAGCCAAGTCGCTGGTACATCTTCGGGATGGGTTAGCCTCAACATCATGTCGCTGACTTGCCCGACGAAAGAGGGGTCGGAGTCTTCCACCTCGGTTTCAACGAAGCTGTACACCGTGTCCTCTATCGTCAGAGACTCATAGCCCGTGACGCTTCCGTCAGCCTTAACGGCGCTCAGGAACCGCTCGACCTGTTCGTCACTTGTCTGGTATTCCCACCCCGTCGGAGTCCAATCAATGGACCCGATGATTGCCTTCTCACCATCCGCGCCTACTTGGGCGATGTCGTATCGCGCCATCACATCACCTCTCTCATGGCTCTATATGCCTCACCCCATCTAACCTGATTGAATAGCCGCTCTATCCAGGCCCAGTTCCCTGGATTGGGACCACCTTGCCCTGGAACTCCTACATACTTCGCTGGGGTCTTGGAAACCCAATACTTCTGCATGATGCGTAGCATCTCAGGGTCAACCAGCTTCAAATGTTCCGGCGCGGTGATGGCGTATTTGAAGTTCTCAGCCAAGAACTCCCGGCTGTTCGATTTAGAATACGTCGAGACGGCCCTACGGCCTTCGTGTTCGACCTTGTAGAAGACTTTTTGCACTTCACTCAAGAATTTCTCGGCGCGGGCCTTACCGAGAAATTCAACTATACGAGAGATATCAAGAGTATTCATCAACTGATGCCCGACCTCATGATGTGCGGCCCAGGCCGCGCTTCTTTCGCCGACCCAGGTTTTGTCGTGGCCTAGTTGCTTATACCCTCTTCTGTAAATCCCGCCAGCCTGGAAGGGCTTGCCTGTCTCAGGATGGATGCCCCGCAACGTCTTCGAGCCGTTCGCGACGACCGTCATCCGGCGTTCAGGGTCGGCCCACATCCGCATCATCTTCTTGCCCAACGCTGGCTTGAGACTCTGAGCGACCTGGGCAACGCTGTTGCTTGCCGCTTGGCGAGCCGATTCCGTGATGCCCCTCGTCTTGTTAATCTCTGGAACCCAGTTGCTAACGGTTAGAGGCTCGGCTTGCGGCACCTCGGCGGTGACGCCCCCGATATCTCCGACCTCTTCCCGCTCTTCCTTCGGCTCTTCCTCTTCGGGCAGAAGCACACAGCGGCAGTTCACATTCTCCCGCGCTTGAGACCCCTGGCCTGGGGCTTCCATCTTGTCAGAGCCGACCTCGAACAGTTCGCCTCTCCTGCGGACCTGACCGCTGGCCTCTCGATGGCTGTCCCGCTCCCGCCCGTCGATAGCCGCAAACCACCGCTTCCAGGGAATCTCAGCCTGGTCGAACGACTCAAGTGCGCCCTGGCCTTGGGCCACCGTCATCTCGGTGCGAGCAACCCGCTCGGAGCGAGTGACTGTCTGGAACTCTCGGAACTCTCTCAGGTTCTTGGCTATCTCGTCAGTGCCGAGTCCAGCCTTGCGCCCGTCTGCAAGCACCTTGAACAGCTTCTTTTCCGTCCCGTCGTTGATATTGTTAGCCCACCACCTGGAGCGGTTCTCTATCCAGCCCGTGATAGGACTGGCTGTCATATCGAACGCCAGCCCCAGGTTATGCTCTTGAATCTGGGTCTCGGCGCCAGTAAGGACGCCAATAGTTAGATGCTTGCGAATGAGGGCCGTGAACTCTGGCAACCACATCACCGGGCGAAAGATGCCCTGCCTCTCAGCCACGGCAACCGAGCCGTTGGTATGGATGGGGCCAACACGCCCCAGCGTCTCGGCCTCGGCTTCAAACTCGCGAATGAACTGGTTGGCCTGTTTCCTCAGAAGCGTCGATAGTTCGCGTCGAAAGGAATTTTCAAGCTGTTCACTCTTCGCTTTCTGGGCCACTTCAACCGCTCGGCCATGCCGCTTCCAATCATCGTCAACCGTCGGACTGTTGCCCCGTTCGTCAGGGTCTTCGGGCGGTTCGTCTTCCGGCTCTTCTACTGGAGAGGCGCGAGTGCTTGCCGCCCCTTCTGCCATCGACATGGCAGGCGGCGCCGAACCGGGAGCCGTAGCAGGCGGCTTATCGCCCCACTCTACAGGCGTCAGGCCCATGCCCACACGCACCTCGTTGATAGTCAGAACGCCTGCCGTTATAGCGGCGAGCGTTGGGTAGCTGATTACGTTCTCGGTAGCCTCGAGGCCCATATCGGCCCTGACCTCGTTGACGGTCATGACGCCAGCGCCAAGGTAGATATTCCGGCGAGCGGCTTTGCCGTCCTCGTCCTCTTGGAGTGCTGGCACAGCCGAGGTGTCGAACCGAACAACCAGCCCTTCTTCCTGATAGAGCGGGACCAGCATCTCGGTCAGTTCTTCTTCATAAAAGTGAAGCTGTGGGATGATGCAATCCTCCCAGAACGAATGCCGCGCCGTCATGATATTGGCATATGTCGCCCTACTCAGGTCGTGGAGCATAGGCATCGGGACGTTGTACACGCGAGCCACATCCTCGACGCTCCAGCGCATCGATTCCAGGGCCATCATATCCTTCGGCGAGAATCCAAGATTGGATGCAGTCATGCCCTCTGCCAGGATAGCCGGACGGCGGGACTTCTCCGGCCCTCTGAATCGGTATTCCCAACGGTCATAGAACGACATAACCTCGTCGTCCGTCGGCGTGTCGGCTACGCTGATAATCATGCCTGGACTCGCATCGTTGGCGAGGGCGAAGCGGTTGCCCTTGAGCGCATCCATGCCCATGTCCACCGACAGCCGGACGGGAGCGATGGGCGAGAGGCCACTGTACTCGTCCAGCGGGTTGAAGTATCTGAACCAGATAATCTCATCCGGGGCGAATGCCACTTTGTCAGTCCCACTGCCATACACGAAGCCCTTTATGTAGTCCTTGGCGTCCGGCAGAATCTTCATTTTGTCAGGCCTGAGAGGCCATATCTCGGTTATCTCGCTACCCTCACGGCTCAACGCCCAGTAGGCAGAACCCCAGAGGCCAAGATAGGTCTCCGTCGCCCGCCAGAGGTCGCCCCGCGTCCACCAGTTGTTGACCCGTAGCAGAAGCCGCTGGAGCGGATGCGATGGGTCCACCTGTTCCAGACCCTCGGCTGTCTGTTTGTAGACGTAGCACGGGACGCTGGCGATGGCTTCCTGTCTCAGCTTGATGGCGGCATAGACCGAGACGGACCCGGGGTAGTAGTCGCCATAAGTGGGTTTAGCCCAGGCGTCACCGACGCCCCACTGGCGGTTCAATCGGTCATAGCTGGCCCCTACGACAGGGTTAGCCCGTTCCCGGCCTCTGAGAGCATCCCAGGCGCCGCCGAAGTTGGTTCTTATACCCATACCTTGAACGCTCCTTTCCGAGTGGCGAACGTCATAGCCAGCGCGTCAGCCTCGTCGGGACTGTTTGCCATCTTGTCTTTGGATTCCATCATCAACCTTTTGTCCGACTGAATGGTATATCTGCGAGACGCTAACTGTCCAACCAATCCGTTATCGTTCGGCAGTTTGCCAGCATCCAGCACCCAGTCCCGCATGGCCCACCAAACCTCGGTCACCCGGTTAGCGAATCTCGTATTCTGCCGCGCCTTCTCTCCGCCCTTAAACGCGACTATCCTGGTGTTGCCAAGCCCGACCTCTCGCAGGCGGTCAGTGACCCCGCCGCCGAGGCCCGTGTCATCCACCACCACCACATCGACCTTATTGTCATCGCAGTATCTGCCAATCCAGCCAGCCACCTCCATCAGGTTCTTGCCCTGGGCTTTGTACAGCATCTCAGCGAGGTTGCCCTGCCGCTTAATCACTACCGTCCTGTCCTTCCCGAACCGGGCGATGTCACAGCCCAGCACCACCTCGCCCTCGGCCTCGACCTCTCGCTGTGTCGATTCCCTAGCCACCCACAGCGGCACCAGAGCGTCGTCCAGTTCGCCAGGGAACTCACCCAGGACAGCCCCTCGATACAGCGGGGAATCCTCGCCCCACTCAGCCGCCCTGTCTGCGACGTCTTGAGGGCCGACCATACCCGGCACAACGACACGACCCGCCTGGAGGTTGGGCGTGTCGAAAGCTGAGATTTCAAAGGTGTCCCATAGGTGTCGATGCTCATGATGAGAACCATAGAACGGCCCGGAGGTCGTGAACGGGTTGCCGACCATCAGCATGGTCTCAGGGTTGAGCCTATAGAGAGCATTGATATCGTCGTCGCTCATAGCATGGGCCTCGGTGACGATGACAAGCAGATGAGGAGAATGGAAGCCTTGCAGGCTCCAGGGTCGGTCGGTAGAGAAGCCGACGATAAACGTGCTTTCATCGAGTTCCCACCGAGGCGATTGGAATAGCCTGCCACCCAGCCCAGCCGTCAAAGGCGCGTTGTTATAGGCCGCTCGGAGTTCGTTGAATATAACGTCATCGACCTGGCGGTAGGTAGGGCCAGTAATGACGACTTTGGCGGGATAATGGGCAGTCGCCCACCAGAGAGCCAGCCGAGCCGCCAGCCAGTCCTTGCCGGAGCCGTTACAGCCCACCACAGAGACCCGCCGAGAGGCTCTTAGAGCCTCGGCTATCTCTATCTGTCGCTCGTAGGGGTCAGCCCCCAGAGCCGCCTTCAGATACAGTGTCGGACTCGCCTGTATCTGGTGGGCTAAATCCGTTAGTTCCGAACTCACCGCTACCATTGGCAATTACCTTTGCAAGTTCCATCAGGCCTAGACCGTCGCCGACCTGAATGGTCTGGGTCCGCATATCTATCATGGGCTTGTCTGGGATGATGCCGTTAACAACGTCGATGCGAGCCATAATGGATAGAACCATCCTGGTAGCCTCGGCGTCTCCGTTCATGGCCCGGAGCCACCAGCGCGATAGAAGCGAGGTGTATCGCTCCATCTGCATCGCTCGAACCGAATCGGCGGTGCGGCTCGCCATCTTTGCAAGGTCACTGAGGACGCGCTTGATGTCCCGATGAACGAGTCCCTTCGAGACGCCGAGCGTCTCCGCGATTTGCTTCTCCGTCGCGCCGCCTTTGAACAATTCCAGCGTTTGGTATCGCCGCACCTCGGCGTTGGCGCGTATCTGAGCGGTGGGATTGAGTCCCGGCTGTTTGCGCTCCGGCATCAGGCTTCGCCTAGCAGAGCCACGAGATGCCGCCCGATAGCTTCAGCCATCGGAGGGCATACGCTATTGCCCAGGAACTTGTATTCCTTCTCATACATCTCGAACCACTCTGGGAACCCCTGGAGAATCTTGCATTCCTCAATGGTCAGGTATCGAACGGACCCCTCATTTGTTATTGATGGCGGTCTAATAGCCGCCATTGTTCCAGCTGGCTTGCCCAATGACTTCGCGTCGCGGTCTGCATTGCAGGGGAAAGTGAACGACCCAGTAATGCGCGGCTTTTGGCTTGCCTTTAGTGTCCGGGTAGGTCTAGTGCCAGGGAGCCAATCCTTGGCTTTACCATAATAATTCACGTCTATTGATATGGACTGTGCCTCTGCCGAACCCAATGCCCGCCCTGCGGAGACTGGCACTGAGACGGTCGGCTCTGGATGCCCCGGCACTGCCGCCAAGTCCTCTCGGACTCCGACCCAAATCAGGCGTCGGCGGTCTTGCGGGACGCCGTACCACCAGGCGTTCAGCTCTCGGCATGAAATCTTATATCCGGCATCCTTCAATGCCCTGGTCATCTCAGCGAATATCAGCTTCATCTTGCCCTTTCGCAGGCCGCTGACATTCTCCATAACCAGCATCTTCGGCCTGAATGCCTCGAGCATCCGAACATACTCCTCGAACAGCCTGTTCCGGCTATCCGAGAACTTCCGATGACCAGCCGTCGAGAAGCCCTGGCAAGGCGGCGACCCGTCCAGAACGTCCAGTTCTCCCGGCTCCAGGGTCGTAAGCCTCAAGGCTTCCTTTGCTGTCAGGTCTGCGATATCGCCCTCGAATACGTTCGCCCCGGGAAAGTTCCGGCGGTAGACTTTAGCCGCGCCCGTGTCCCACTCCACTGCCAGCCGGATATCGAACCCGGCTTGCTTATACCCCAGAGACGACCCACCGCACCCGGCGAACAAACTAACGACCGTCGGGTCAGGCTTGCTTGTGATGCTCATGACCGCACGCCTCACATTCACACAGGGTTACTCCGTCAGCTATCCCTTCGTCTAACTCCGGCCCCAGGTCCGGCGGCTCCGATATAGTCAACGGCTCGTACCCATTCGCCAGCGTCTCAAGGAGAGCGTTCACGGTGTCGTTGTCAGATGTCACCGTCGCCAGCAACTCACTCAACCGCTCCTCGTCCCGCCCCGCCATCGCCGCCAGCGGGTCGAGGGTCGCCAGCATCAGGTCTGCTTCGGCCTCGTCTATGTCCAACACCAGAACCGGAACCTCGGAGTCCGGCGTCGTCTCGGCGCGGAGATGGCCGTCCACCAGCATTAGCCCTTCGGGCGTTTCCCTGGCGATTAGCGCATCTGCATATCCAACATCTGCCAGGACGCCTCTGAGGGCATCCTGTTGAGCCACAGGGTGGGTGCGCCAGTTCTTTGGGTTCGGTATCAGGTCTGAGCCTTTGACCCGCCTTAATTCCTTGATTCTGTCGCGTATCTGCATTAGTCCTCCCGCATCGTGGCTCTCGCTATGTTTCCAAGACCATCAGCCATAACCCTACCCAGGACTTCGACAGCGCCCATCCCATCGGCGGTGTCATTATCCTGAATAATCAAGGCACTCGCCACTGCTAGAACGGCTCCCACAAGGCAATTGGGAAGATGAAAATAGAATTCCCGCCTATTCTCGTCAACGTCACAGTCACAATGCATCAGCTTACTCCCTATCCACTCACGGGCATCACTGGCGTGACAGTTATCGCTACCCGATTCTCTCCAACTGTTTCAACCTTCTGATGGTTGATGGCGTAAGAGACGATATGCTTGGGGTCGTCGTCAGCTAGAATACCACAGTCCACGAGCCCATCTATAGATGGCGCGACAGCGCAGGCCAGACCGTCATAGTCCATAGGCCGACGAGCGTGGAACTGTGTAATCGATACAGTGGCCTTGTCCGGCGTTACCCAGTCCGAGGGCATCTCGGCAAGACCCAGAACGAACGCCACTTCCCTGGCATCTGCCACCAGCTGGCGGGACGTTCGCCAGTTGCTACGCCTCAAACCGTTTTTTGATAAACGGTTATCGGGCATCACTTCGATGGTCAAAGAATCAACCATTTAACACCTCTCATATTTAACTATTTAACACCCCCCCCTCCTTTAGGAGGGGGGTTTAATTAAACACTATTTAAACGAGCCTTCTGTTAACAGTTATCCTGGTAGGTGTTAACAGTTAACACGGCTGTTTTTCATCATCACATCCAGCCCCGTAAATCGCCGTTTTCGCTGGAGACTATAATCACTCGATGGCGCGTTGGACAGCGATAGGTTCGCTCTCTCTTTTTCGGTTGCCCGCCCTTTGGTATGACCTTCATGTCTTTCATATCATATGGACATGACGGAACCGTCACGATGCCAGCCATTGAGGCGGCGTCTTTCTTCACTCGCACCTCGACGGTCAGGTCTTCAAGGGATTTGGCGAAGCCGATATACCTGACTTTGGTTGCCAGCCCGCCCAACAGGCCGTTCCGCTTGCGCTCCCGCTTCGGCAATGGACGGATATAGTCTTCCCACCCACAGGTGACGCACCCGGGCGGCTCGGTGGCATAGCACTGCACGACCCGCGCTCTGCATCTGGGACAGGCATCCATCAAGACACCTCCGGCAGACCCAGCTGTCTCTCGCCCTGGGGATTGACGGCGGCGCCGATATCATGGTCCCGCTTCCAGTACACCAACGGCATCGCCAGCTGTGTGTTGTGTCCTCTGTCGAACTTGAAGGAATGCGTCAGAAAGTGCTTCATCGTCGTTGTGTAGATTACGCCCTCGTCCGTCGCCCGGACTTCTATGCTGGTTGCGTTGCCGGACAGGGCATCTTCTATAGTCGTCGCATCGAACGCCCACGACGGCGGCTTGCGGAGCATGTGCTGGGCGGCGACAACTTTTTTAACCAAGGTCTGTCCGTCCAGCACTGCCACCACCCGACCGTCTGCCGTTCTTATTGGCTTGCTCATGGCGCTATATATACTCCTTCGGTTCGCTACGAATATATTCCCAATCGCCGAATGCCAGCGGCTTGCCAGTGGTATACGAGTATCGCCGAATGCCGTCATCGCGTCTGCAATCTTTGCAGAGCAAATCAGGGCATTCAAAGGTCGTGGCTGTTGAATGGAACTTGCTCCCCACCCAGAGCCGTGTCGCTGGCGGCGTCTGTGTCAGGTCGCCACCCAGACGCTTGCCGCATTTCGGGTCGTACCCTCTACTGATGTCGATATTGCCCTCGCATTCGTCGCAGACTGCTATTCCTTCGACTATTTCATCAACCATTATTGCTCCCTTTCTTACCAGTTTGATTCTGAACTCTGCCACTTGCCGTTGACGCTGGTGAATCGGTCATCCCTTGATAAACTCGATGTGATAACCCTGGTGGTTGCGTCCAACAGTTCGGACAGTTTCTCGGTTGACAGCGGCCCATCCTGTTCGATTGCCAGAAGCGCACGTTCGGGATAGCTGAGTCCAGTCGCCAATTGGGCATTTTCCCGGATATTCAACCCCTCTATGGTAGACCCCTTATCCCAGGTGAGCCTAAGCCCTATCGGGTCACGCAACGGCCCGATATTGCTCTTACGGTGATGCAGAGCGAAGTCGGAATAATTGGAGTTCTTGGCTTGTGCGCTCTGAATCTCGAAACTGTTTCTGGGAATGTTTATCCAGTAAACCGAACCGAATGGGCTGGCGTGGGCCGACTTCTTCGCCGAGTGGGTGACATGGGCCAGAATAACGCTCTGTAGCGGCTTCTCAGATTCAGAGAGAAGCCGCAATGCTTCAAAGAAGCGAAGGGTCGCGGCGGCGTTCTCAGGCTCCCCCCCACAGGCTGGGCCTGCGCTGTCTATACAGACGGTCCCGATGTTCTTCTTTTGAATCTCGGTCTTGAGATACTCGACGTCGTTGAAGAGGGGTCCGCTCATGAAGCGATAAAACACCATGCCCGTCCTACCACTCTCCGGCGCGGCCTCATCGGGCCAACTGCCGTACTCGATGCCCTGGGTCTGTAAAATCTCACGGTTGCGGTGCCACATCTGCCGCTCGGATGTCTCCCAGTCAAGCACCAGACAGTTAGACTGCACCGCCTTCAGGCCTGCGGTGTCCTTGCCCGTGTGGATGGCAGAGAGGAAGTTCAATGCAAGGATGGATTTCCCGACGCCCCCCGGCCCGTAGAGGAGCGTGGGCATTCCTTCCCATACCAGACCGCCAAGCACCTGTTCTGTGGGCTGGGGCGTGGGTATCGCCCCCAATGCCAGGACGGGCGTTCCCGCCCGGTAATGCTCCAACACCAGCACAGTCGCCTGGGTGAGCCTCTGACGCCAATCTATGCGCTCGGAGACCCGCTCAAGGTCGGCTAGGACAGACCGCCAGGTCTTGGTGATGCTGGTCCGAAGCGGACCCATAAGGTGCGGAGCCAGTTCGGCCTCGTCCTCGATGGTGATTTCGGCGTCAACGTGATAGTCCCGGTGTTCGTAGATGCGCTCCATCCGCACCTTGACGCCCTCGCTCCAACTCACTATATAAGTGTTCCCGTAGACGCGAAGTTCGGGAACGGTCAACTGTGTCATAGCGGCGTTCCCCCTCTCCGCGTCTGAGGCTTGGCCTCGGCCTGACGCCGTGGCGTGAACCGCTCCCGCTTCTCCTCAAGCAACACCTCCACCAAGTCGCCTATACGATGCAGAGCCTCGGACAGGCCCATTTCCACCGCCACCCTGCCGCCCTCGTTCCCCCTCTTGGCGAACTCCATGCGGCACCACCCGCTGTTCGGCGCCACCATGTAATCATGCTCGTCGCACCAGTCAGGATTGCAGGGCATTACCCGCCACCGAGCGCGGAATTAAGCAACTGAGCGAGGGTCAGGGCCGTGTTGTTTTCGTCCTGAAGGTAGTGCGCTGAGTTGTCGAAACCGCTCGCCTGTATCGCGCCTTCAATTTCCTCTTTTGTCCAACCCTTCTCCTTGACGAAGGCCAGCACATCGGCCCTGTTTCTGATGGGATGTCCGCTGACCTCAAGGGGCGGCTCTCCGTCGAAGCCTAGAAGGTCTTCGATGGTCTCAGCCTCAACGCTGACGAGCGTGGCCCCTGCTTCCTGGGCGGCTTGCACCAGCGGGGGCGGGGGCAACGTGCATTCCAACTCTTCAGACCACTCGTCTCCACTTCCCAACCGCTTGTGCAAAAGGTCGTTGAGATGGACCCGGATTGGCTCGGCGTCTCCTAGCAAGTCGCCGATGTCATAATTCCCCGCCTCGCCTTCCATCGTCTTTAAGGCCATCCAGATGGCGTCCCGTGCGTTCTTCATCTCGTTGTCGATTCGGTACCGAGTGATGGCATCGAGGAACACCACCGCCGATGGCGGTGTGGGGGCCGAGGTTGCCGTATGCGGGACGGAAGCTGGCGGTGGGGTGGGAATGCCCGCCCCGTTGCTCGTCTGTCCAGCTGACGCAAAAGCCTGAGCCTTGAACCCCATCATCTGCCAATCGGCGAACCAGGGCTTCTCCTCGGTGCCGTCGATGTCGCCCTCGGCGACGCTCCCCTGTTTGATGTAGTAGGGCGAGCGTCTCCACGGCTCCATGTCGGCGATGCCCCGTTGACCAACGACGGGCGGGTCGCCCTGCGCTTTTCTCCAGGTGAGGAACTTGAAGGTTCTCTCCCCAAATTCTGGAATGTCCGCGTCCACGGAATACTTCCAGTTGTTCTCATCTCTCACCGCTATAATCTCAACCGCTGTTTCCTGTCTCTCCACAATCATCTGAACCCTTTCTTACGACCGTTTAACGGACGGCCTGCCGACTTTGCCCGTCTCTCGCGAGAACGGGTACGGAATCAACCAGATGTCTCCACCCGGGACTTTCACCAGTTTGCACTTCCCTAACCTGTCACTGTGGATTAACTGCCAGATGCGCTGGCGGGTCACGCCATAATGTTTGGACGCCTCTGTAACCGTCGCCCACTTTCCAAAGGGCATCTGTTATCTCCTTTCACAGAGGGCAAAAAAAAATACCCCCTGCAAGCGGTAATTTTACCACTGACAAGGGGTATATTGGGAACCTTTTAACTGTTCCGCACTTTAGGCTCTAAAGCCTTCGCCAGTTCTTTCTTCGGCATCTGGAGAAGACCCCAGGCCCGTTGGCGCAGGCCTTCACCCTGATGCGCTCCGGCCCCGAACCAGGAGTTGGCAAGTCGCTTCTCTACAACGGCCTCGTCTTTCGACCAAACGCTGTCTGCGCTATTGCCGTGGCCTCGGCTGTAGTCCAGGTATTCGGTGACCGCGTTGTAGGCGTCCCACCTGTTCGCGCCCCCGTTTCCCGCGCCGTGCTGGAAGAGCGCGGTCATTGCTTCCCCCGCCTCGGATTTTATCCCGTACTGGTCCCCCAGACCCTTATCAGGATTGAGGTCGAGGAGATGGCGGGTCAACGATTCCATCTCGGCAACGTCAAAGGCTTCGTCTGCCACTTTGTTGCACTGTTCAAGGAACCGCTCCATATAGACCGCGTTCAGCCCCAGAAGGTCACGCGCCTCGGTGACTCTGGAATTGATGCTGGCAGTATGGCGAGCGTAGAAGCTGGCCCGTTTGCCCGTTGCCATGCTCAAAGTGTTAGAGCAAACCACCCGCACCTGGGTCAATCGCATTCTCAGGGCCGACTTCCCGTCGTGGCTGTTGTCGAGAAGAATGTAAGACTCCAGCGCATCGCCGTTGTCCAACGTGTACCGCCCAGCTGTCAGCTTTGCGAGTATCCACATCTTCCGACCGCCCCACAACGTCCCAACTGTTTGGTAGATGGCGTCTCCCGCCCCGACGATGGCGTCGAATGCGCTGAATGCTTCGGTATTCTGGATGACGGTGTAGCGGTTTCCGACGATGCCGAGTACCGTCCCGGTGTCCTGGCGGACAGCGGCCCGATGCTCTGGTATTTCAACCTTCGGCGTTCCGAAGTAGATGGGCTGGAGTTTAACTTCCCAGTCCATGTTCGCGGCCTCGATAGCCTCTTTGGCGGTCATCGCATCGCCATTAACCTGTGTTCCCAGGCCATGCCAGGGCATCCGGCCCACATAGGCCATGTCGTCTGTTTTTGTGATTCCTGAAGGCATCTTGCCCTCCCTTTCTCAGATGATTATTTTGGATTTGAGTTCGATGTGGGCAGTTTTACGTCATGCCCGGGACGCTCCTTCCTCTCTTTCTTTCATAACCTCTTATATAGAAGCGAAAGAATGAATGCTCAGAATACATCCCGGAGATTGTCTTCTTCTCCGAATGCTCCTCTCTGGTCGCGGACTCCCAGGTCGTGGTCTTCGTCAATTGTGTCCAGGTCTCGATGAGCGACAAAAACCTTCAGGTTTTGAAACTCGTCAAAACTCATATCGAGCCAGACCGTCAGACCCTCATCGTTGAGAACTATTTCAGTCCGCATCTCTCTGTCGTTGTGAGGCATCGAGAAGCTGACCGGGTAGATTGTCCCGTCGTCTGAAATTGGAAGATTCTCAAAGTGGAGATTACGATTTCTCCCAGCCTTGACCGACGACTCGTTGATTGCCTTCAGTTCTGGATACATCAGGCACTTCCTCTGTATCACGCCCGTTGGCGCGTCCTCATGGCTTGGCATCTTATGCCCCTTATTCCTCTGGATGATTGGGCGGGACGGACTGCCCTCGTCCCGCCTTGCTTCATTTACGACCCCTTCCTTAGAATGACCTGTCCTTGCGACTTCAGGCCTGGGCAGTTAACGACGGGTTCCTAACCCGTCGCCGCTCCTGCGTCTATTTTCTGTCCCGCTGGGGTAGCTGACTCTGTATCTGTTCTTCTAGATTCGCAATGATGTGCTTAACAACATCGTGCGTTAGGTTTCCTATATCCACTACGTCAGCGGTGAGACCGCCAGCCCATCCCCGGCTTGTCTGGGCCATGAGGATGTTTGGCGGGTTTATAGGGAGCGGATATCTTGGCCCTTCTGACTGCCAGTTGAGCCAATCCCGCATCGCCGACGGTTCCGTCTCTTTTACGAGTCGGTCAGCCACCGCCTCAACGAGGCTATTCTTATCGATTCCGCTAGCAGTGACGGTGTAATATTTGCCTGCCGTATGAATAATTGCCCGCCATCTTCGCTCGTAGTTCATCGTCTTGAATACCCTCCAAGTTCGGCTTTCGGTATGACGGTCAGGTCGGCAAACATTCCGAGGTGGTTGGCGATGTCCTCGGTCAGGATATCGCCAGCCCTGACTTCGACGAGTTCTCTCCCGGAGTTGTCAATCTTCGTTCGGTACACCCCCGACAGGCTCACCTGAACGGTGGGACCGCTGATAGTCAGGACCATGTATGTCTCACTCAGGCGGGAGAACTCCAGCTTGACCTTATACTTCTGCGCCATTCTCTCTCTCTCTTTCCGGCGTTGGTCGCCACCCACTAAGCCGTAAACCATCGGGCGGCTCGAGGTATCCGAGCCGCCTCATGGTTAGGTGCTACTCCACTGAGATGCCATCGCATCAGCAATGCCCTGAAATGTCCGGCTTCGCTCCATCGCTCTCGTCGGAGACGGACTAAGCTTCCAAACCCGTTGCTCTCGCCCTTCCACTATGTCGGTGGGCGTCAGCAATGGCAGATTCTGGAGCCACAAACAGGTCGCTTTGGTTTCCCCATGCCCGTACTGCCACGGCTGGATTATCTGACTAGGCTTCCGAATCTGAGAAGATATAATAGAGATAGGATTCTCAATCGCTATTTTCGGAATAGGGGCGGACATGAGGTCGCGGACAAATTGGAGCGCACGTTGCTGACGCCCGTCGGCCCGTTTTTCGGGGAACCACCTCGCTCCACTTACGGCGAGGTCGGTGCATGGCGGGAACGCTATCATCATGTCCCATGTCTGCATCTGGGCCAGCGTTAGCGCATCAGTCGTGAAGTGCGGCCCGTCCACTTCGGACTCTACAAGGTCGCAAGAAACCGCGTCGTGTCCACGGGCAATGAACGCATCCCGTACCACTCCGCTTCGCTCGCAGGCCACTAAAATTCGCATCTCTCTTCCTTCTTACCCTTTATTTGGCAGTCCTTGAGACATCTGCCGTGGGGCTTTAACCGAGGCTATTAAGCCTCGGCCTCTCAGCCGTCTATGTAGTGGCGTCTGCCAGAGTTTTATAGTTCAGCCCACAATATCCCAACACTGTGTGGCGGGCGTTCCACTTCCACTGTGTCGCCATGCAGGCATAGGGCATTGAAGCATAAGCGCCCGTGAATCGGACGGTTCCGATTTCGCACCAACTGCATATCGGTTCGCGTGGGCGCTGGTCGCCGTAATCGGTGTGGAGTGCTGTGTTTATGCCCATCTCCTCATTGATGAATTTCTTCATGTTGCCGTTTGGCAATTCATCCATTAAAGATGCCAATGCCTCTACGCACTCCACACAGCGGCATTTTCCATTGATAGATTTCTTCTCACTGTGAATCATTTATATAATCCTCTCCCAAATCTTATTGGTTGTCATGTGTAAACAGTTTCGCCTTGGGGGCTGATACCCGTCCCATTGAGTGCTTATGCATTAGTTAATTGAGAATCCATCTGTGCGGACAATCTAACGGATTCGGAATGCTCCAGTGTCGAGTTGCCATTCCATCCATTCGGCGAATGTCATGCCAGCATCTTCGGCCATCTTCTTGGCTTTGTTAGCCTTCCAAACCGGAAGCCTGCACGCGACTACTACGGTCGGTTCCCCGTGATGGTATTTTCCAAGTCGGCGCGTTTCGCCATTTGTTGGATTCAGCATTATGTTCTCCCTCTTCCTTATAAAGCCTATAACCGTTGAGTGGGCCGAACCTTCATTCGGCCCACTGGGCGGTTAGATGCTTACAGCCTAAATTGGTGTGAATTCGGGGATGCTAGCCCCTTTGAGCCTCATGGCATTTATGACGGCCTTAGCGGGTATCACGAACAGCTTGCCTTTGCTGTTAGCTACTGAGACGACGTTTATCCGTCGGCCCATCAAGAGCCCCTTGATGGTGTAGGTCTTCCCGCCATTCTCAATCGCTTCGTCTATCCATTCGGGGTCCATCCCGTACATGGCGGCATATTGTCGGAAGTCAGCCTCTTCCTGACTTTCACCCGAATCGTTAGTGCCGTGAAGTTTGAACTTCAGCACCGCTTCGAGGTCACCGACCGACCCGCCATTCTGGGTGATGGTGATGTTGTGCTTGAGGGCAACATCGCTGACAGCGTCCAAGATGTCCTTCTGGATGACTTTCAAATTATCCTTGTGGAACATTGTTTTCTCTCCCTTGATTTGGGTTAATAAACCGTTGAGTGGGCCGAATGAAGGTTCGGCCCACTGGGCGGTGTATTAGCGGCCTATAATCTTGCCGTGCTTGATACCGAGTTCGTATGCTTCACGGCGGGACAGTTTGCCTAGAAGTTGGTTCTCCTTTAAGAGCCTGTCTTCTTCAAGGCATTCCGCGCAGTCGGGGCAAGTATCAAATATGCTGTGCGTTTTGTGGATACTCTTCACCATGATTCTTCTCTCTTCCTTATTAGGAGTTTCTTCTACCAATAGGCTCGTCAAACTAAGCGCTTGACGAGCCGATGGTGGGAGAAGCTATTCGCGGTTGAACCTTCGGAAGGCTCCAGCGCGGTCAATTAGTTTCTCGTCAATCTCGATGCGGTTCCCCCGAATCCGCTTGAGGCCGCAGAGGCCCAAGGCGTAATCAAGTTCCTTGAGGTCTGCGAAGAACCGACCCAGAGGGCCGGACTTGTCCTCAAGCCCAAGGACTTGGTCACCGAAGGTGACGACCCAAGCCGCGTTTGGGACCAGGTAGGTCGCCATGATTGGTGCAGTCATTGTTGTTCTCTCCCTCTGAGTTCGTGGTTTCTAGATGCCTTGAGCATCCTCTTCAGTCCTGTCAATTCAGGAGACCGCCAACCACCTCTAATTGGCTCCCCGCATCTAGGTTGCTTCCTCGCTGGGTTCGCTCGCCTACCATCTTGGGTCTAAGGTGTGGTGTCGCTTGTTCGTGGCCTGCGACCCGCCGGGCATATTTAATATACTAAAACCATTTATAGATGTAAATGGTTTTACAAGCTGAATTGCGCCTGATTCTTATAACTTTGTAATAATTACACCGTTATAGGCCTTTTGGGCCTAAACGGGAAGAATCGGGACCGAAAAGCTGGAGGTTTTTAGGAGAGCGAGTCCGACGTAAGTGAGGCATACTATGGAGCATAGCTAGGGCAAAGAAAACAGGACAGCGCCAATGCCCACCCTATAACAGACCGTTCGGCGGGACGCTATAACATTGCCAATGCCCACCAGAATTACGGGCGTTTTTGGGGCGTTTTTCGGGGGAGTTTCGGAGACAAGAAAGACCACCCAAGCGGGGGAAGAGGCTCCCGCCTGGACGGTCTCAAGAAAGGGAGAGACTACTTTTAAAGGGCCGGATGCCAGGGACAGCATCCGGCCCAGACGGAGAACGCGCCGGACTGGTGATGAGGTATCTCAGTCCAGCGCGCCACCATGATACCTAAACCCAGATGCAAACGCTAGACGTCGCTTTGAATCACATCTTTCGACAATGCTATTATCCCCGCCAGACAACCCACCACAACCTCGGTCAGACCTGTCCGAACGCCGAGGATGGCAATGGTCCCTAAAAGTATCAAAGCGAGGAATATCTGGGGCCGTAGTTTTCCGAGGAACTTATCAAGGTTCATGTCATACCTCTATTAGCGGACACTGGTTGGACGCTCTGTATTCCCAACGAGCGAACTGGTCTGCACCTTAACGTCATCCCCAATAGTGAAGCTGGCAGAATCAATCCCCGACCCATCCCCAAAAATGGACGAGTCGGTGTCGGTGCCTCGGATGATGACCTCGCCACAGTTAATATCTCCGATGCTGATGCCCGCCCCGTAGGCCTTGACCCGCTCAAAACGGATGGCGCCGACGGTGCTGGTGCTAGACGACGCGATGATGATGCGGTCAAAGGTGCCACCTGACACCTCTGGGACGCTCAACGCGCCACGTTGAGAGCCGAACTGGTACATAACAGGGTCGGCGCTCAGTGTCGGGCTGATAGACAGGCCGTCGGCGGTGGTTGAAGCCACCTGTAAAGAGTACGCCGTGGACGTTCCCATTGTGAAGTCGGTGGCCTCGACGTCTATGAGTTCCAGCGTCTCGCAGATAATGACGTCCGAAGAGGCCCAGATTTTAATAGCGTCGGTCAGGCCGGAGGCCTTACCGATGGACATGTCTTTGAAGACAATCTCGCTGATTCTGGCCCCGCCTATGTTCAACTGAAGAGTCATCGAAGGGGTCTCGGTCTGGGAGGGCTTAGGTTTCTCTCCGACGCCAAGTTGCTCCTGTCCCAGACGTTGGGAGCGGCCCGCGTCGTAGACCGCCGCTTCGGGCCAGTTGGGGGCCGGATAGATGCCTCGAATAGCGAAGTAGACCGCGCCAGCTATCACCAACATGCTGATAACTAAGGTCGAAAAAATGACCGTCTTCGTGCGGCTACCGAGGTTAAAGCCTTCAATGCTCGGCAACCCGATGGCGAAGTTGATTGGGAACCGGACGCCCATGCCGATAATCGGCAGGCGCAGAGTCGGGAACGCCACCCGTCGCTGACGGATAATCAGTTTCCACTTATTATTCATCGTCGTCCTTCTCGTTGCTTCTTATCTCAAACAGCTTGCCGAGGCCCGCGCTGACGGGAATAGTGAGGACGGTCAAGCGAGGGCCGTTAATAGGCCCTCAATATTCTCCAAAGTATCAGCGTTCGAACTTGCAGACCAGACAATCCTAGCCCCAAGGAACAGCCACACGTACACCACAGGAGTAAAAATCACCAGAACAATCAGTTCACGGCCCGATAGCGTGACCTTATCCCGACCATTCTTCGACGCTCGCGTGTCTGCCTGCTGTTCGTCTATCTCCTCAGTCATCGCCTATGCCTGCTGAACCCGTCATAAAGTAAGTCTCCAAACGGGCCAACCTACTGACTAGCCCGTCATACCTCTCCTTCGCCTCTCTCCTCATCTCATCGTGCCGTCTACTCTCGTCTCGTCGGAGATGGGACACCTGGGCGGTCAGCTTCCCGAAGCGATAAACGAGAGTTGTCAACGCCAGAGTGACGACAGCAACGACGGAGATGAGCGCGGCAATGATTGCAGGGTCGTTCATCATGCTTCTCTTAACTGTAATATTTGTTGGGTCAAGAAACCCGCTTGGTCGATATTCCAACTCTCGCCCTCAACGTGGAATGTGTCATTGATTCCCATGTCGCTATATACACAGGTCACAAGGTCTGAGATGCGCCTCTGCATCATGTGGCGAGCTGTCGGAACATCTGCCCCCACAAGCGTCAGAGTCAGGCGAGTCTTCGGGTCTTTCCGGCGAGCCAGACGACTCGCGCCGACTGCTTCGGCAGTGTCGAATCGGTCATGGAAAAGACACTCAAATTTCTTGAATCGGTCTCGGTGGGCAGTGATAGAAGTGGCGTCCTCACTGACGATTGCCGTCCAGTTGTTGAACTTGAACGCCACTGCTCTCTGTTGGAGTTTGGTCAGGAAGCCAGCCGTCGCGCCGAACAGCACCCTCGTCACCCCGAATTTGCCGAATGCTTTGTCATCAATAAGGGACACAGTCAACTGGCTCGTGAGGTCTGTTCCTGTGCCGTTGGCGAGGGTGTTTGCGGTGTAGTCCGTGGTAGCCGCCGGAGTGTTCCTAGAGCCAGCATAGTCGTAGACAGAGTTCACTTCCCACTCGATATTCTTGGTCTCGGCGGCGTCGAAGGGCCATGTGTTCAGAGTCGCATCCACTTCGGCTCTCCATATCGTCACGCTTGAGCCACTGCTTTGCTCCTCCCCTCTCCGGACAGCGAAGATGTTGCGGTTCTCAATTCCACTATCTCCATCCTCCCAGGCCATATCTGTGAAGTACGGGTCTGAGCCATTCTTCACGTCTCTGAAGGTCGCCAGGGAAGTGGTATGCGGTGCGGCTCCTCGATGGCCTCTGTCCTCCAGACGAGAGTAGCCGTCGCCGTCGATATAGAAGAGGCCGTCCTCTTCAATCTGCGCTTGCAGTATGGCGTCCTGGGCGAACATATCAACGGTCTTGAACCCCGCGTAGACGTCGTGGGCGGCACTGCCGCACTCGTCCATCTGGTAGCGTTCACGCCAGCCCACTGATGAGAGCATTAGCTGAACGCTCTGGTCAATCCGATAGTTGCTAGAGGCCATATTCGCATAATGAATTTCAGTCCGCTGTTGCTCCGATATGTCGTCATGGGCCTTGATGAAGCAATACTGGCTCCCCTTGCTCGGCCTGGGAACTATGGACTCGATGAAGCCATGCAGAAGGGACTTGTACCCGCCGAACTGAAGCCATGTGTGGTCGGCGGCGCCATCGCACCAGAGGCCATGCTTCGTTCCGGCATTGATGCCGGAGTCGGCTACGCTCTGTTCGCCCTTGTGGAAGTTACCACTGTCGAACTCAATCTGAACACCATCCACCAGCACCACCGCTATCGCACCGTGAAGCCGTAGCTGGAGGAGTTTGGTGGTGTTGTCGCCCCAGGTGTAGGCCTTGGTCGCAATTTGGCTGTCCGACCCGCCTATGACCTTACGGAACTCAATGGCAGAGCCTGTGACTCTGAGGTAACCGTAGTTATTGCTATCGACATAGCGGAACACGAAGCCGCCGTGGTCACTGGAATCAGTGCCTCGGCGGTACTGGGCGGCTATCTCTACGTCAGTGTCCGAGAACTCAAGGTAGTTGATATGGGCGGCAGAGGTGGTGGACGTTCTAGCCGCGCCGGAACCGTTCAGCTGGAAGTTATTCAGGCCTGCCACCCATGTCCAGTTGGCGTCCTGGGTCGGCGAATGGGCCGACAGGTTCGTCCCGTCCGTCCCGGCGAATGTATCGAAGGGATACCAGAGCCTCGCCCAGAGGGTGCGCCCCGGCAACAGTCCCGTAATGGTGCCTTTCGGCTTGCTGAAACGGTGGTCGTCGTTGTTGAGAATGACCGTTATGACCCCAGCGGACATTTGCTCCGAATCAAGGTTTTGTTGGTGGGCATATTGTATAGACTTAACGTAGGACGTAATGTCCTCGTCGCTATCCAGGTAATCCCCGTCGTTATTCCAATCGACGAGAACCTCGGCTGTGAATTTCGCCATATCAGAACGAGCCTTGCGCTCGGAGGACGCTCCGGATTTGCTGGGTTATCTGGTCAGCCAACGCCCTGGCAGATGCCTCGTTGTCGAGAATGACCGTCGAGCCTTGCGGGAAGTTGATAGTGATGTTTGGCATCATCCCGCCCACGCCGTTCCCGCCGAGCGGGATGACAGCTTCCGGCCCAGCCTCTCCAATGCGAGCGATGGTGGGCGACGTTACGATGCCACCAGCCGCAAGGTTCGGGATTTCGGATATGTTCATGCCGCCCTTGCCGCCAATGCCAGGAATCCACGACGGAATCTTGATTTTGTTGACGCCTCGTATCATTACGTTGATTGCGTTTACCATGCCGTTAATGGCGTCTTTCACGGTTCCCACGACTGCTATCACTGGCCCTCCCATCTTGCCCCAGACTTTCGCCCAAGTGTCGCCCAGGAAGCCGACGATTTTATCCCAGTTCTTGAAGATGATAACTCCCGCCACCACAGCGGCAGTAATCGCCAGGATTACAGCCAGCAATGGCAACAGCGGAATGCTGAGAGCGGTGGCCGCCAGAGCAACGCCGCCAATGGCGACAGCAAGAAGGCCCAGTGGGATGAGTATTGCTCCTATGAGGGCTATGTAATCAGCGAAGGGGGCGATGACAGCCTTGAGCCTGTTCTTCATTACAGAGAATTGCTCCGAGGTGGTCAATGTGTCCTTGGTGAGGTTCTCCACTTCGTCGGCGGATGCTCGTGTTTTCTCTACGAGGTCTTCGTGCGCTGGTATCAACCCCGCCCTAATCGCCGCCAGCATACGCTGTGCGCCCTCTGAGCCGAAGACATCAGTGGCCCGATTAAGGGCTTCGGTGTCGTCGGTGGCCGTCGAGATGAATTTAATGTCATCCTCAAGGGCAGTCTTCATGTCCGTAATGCCTTCTTCGGCCAGCTTCCTCATGCGAGCGTTCAGCCCCGGCATAACCCTGGAAGCCTCGATGCCGGACTGGTTGAGCGTCCCGATAAACGCCGCCGCCTCGTCTGTCCTCATGCCAGCATTCTTCAGCACTGGGCCGTAGGTCGTCATCTCCGAGATTAGCTTCTCCAACGGGATGCCCGTGTCCTGAGAGATTTTGATGAAATCTCCGAGGATGCGGTTGGTCTCGGTCTGGTCTTCGCCGAACACGCTCATGACGTCGTTGACGCCCTTAATCATCGGGCCTGCTTCAGTTCCAGCCACTCGCGAAACATCCAAGAACATCTTGGTCATCTCTTCCAATTCCGTGCCTGCTAGGCCGAACTCGGTGCTGACATCAGCCACCGCACTGGCGACAGCCTGAAAGTCCTGTGGCACCTGACCGCTGACGCTTCCCGTGGAATCCATGAGGGCATCGAGGTCGTCACCCATCGCGCCCGTTCCCATTCGCAGTTGATTCTCGGCAAGTTTCACATCGTCGCCGAAGTCCAACATAGTCTTCCCGACACCCGCCACAGCGGCCCCAGCGACCAAAGCCCCGCCAGCCGCCGCCTGCCCAATTTTTGCGCCGGATTGCTTGAAGGAGCGGTCTACATTCTTCATACGTTTGGAGGCTTCGTCCTTCAAACGCAGAATGATATTCAGTCGTGCTTCTTCAGCCATTTTCGCGCCCCCATCTCATCTCGATTGACCTTCCGACCCTATCCCAGATGCGACTAATGGCCCGTTTTGAGCCTTTGTATCCTTCTTGCATGTACGGCCTGGGCTTGATGCCCCGCTTCGCGATGGCCCTCGCCAGCAAAAACGCCGCCGCTTCGGGATTCCCAGACCCGCCGTGCCGCCGTATCCAAGGCAACAGCGCAGAAGGCGGCGGCATCCTGGCCCCCGCCTTGCGCCCGAACTCCACGAACGCCCCATACTTAACCGTCGGCCCGACTTTCACCCATTCGGGGATGACCTTGCCGTCAATCTGAACCTCTATCGACGCCCGTAGCCGTCCAGTGTCCACCGGAGCCAGTATCGCCGACTCGCGCTGGACGGCGAGACCCGACTGTCTCATGCCCTTGGTCACCTCCTCGCCGAGCCAGTGAGGCGCAGAGCGAAACGTCCGCGTCAGTTGGTCGAACCCGTGCAGAGTGACGGTGTACTGTGGTGTCGGTTTAGGCATCAGGGAACTGCAACTGTCCTTTGGTCTCGATTGCTGTGCGAACTTGCTTGTAAAGCATTAACCTGCTTACGACGTCGGCAGGCGTCGTCTCCAACTCCTGCCAACTAAGCCCGGTTTCGTGCATTGTGTGAGCGACTATATAATCCGGCGGGACCCGGCCTCCTTTGAGGCCAATGAATAGCTTCTCGGCCTCTAGCTTCTGACCATCCGCTCGAATAAAGGGAGTATGGAATTGTTGACGACCTCCATAACTTCACCGATGTCCTCTATGTCCATTTGCTCGATGGCATCGGCTGTCACCTCGTCATCAAACGACCATTTGATAGTGAGTTCCTGAAGGACAATGTTGATGTTGTCCTCGTCGGTGGCCCCAGGTTGCGCCATCGCCTTGCGAATCTGCATGAGTTTGCCCCATGCGGGCCTCGTATTCAGTTCCCACCAACCGCCCGTGACAGGCAATTCGATGCGCTGGACTGAATGACCGTTCTGGGAAGCCTTCGCCTCGCCAATAGTCGGCATTAGAATGTCCCTCTGGTAACCGTTCCCTCTACTTGCAGGCTTGCAGACCATGCAACGAGCGAGCCGACGGATGAATCTACGGCCAACTCAGTAACCCAGCATGTGCCGGAGTATTTCAGGAACCCGCCCGTGTTGCCCTTCGGCCCATACGAAAAGGCCACCGCCGCCGTATGCGTCCTGAGAGGGCCGAGAACCGCCTCTGGGCCTGTTGTGGCGGTGTCATCGAAGTGACCGCTCAAGCTGATGGTGACATTCTCCAGGCCTGGGTGAAACGTCGCCCCGCTATCGCCCAGAGCGGTGGCCTCGTTGAGGTTTCTGGCTCCAGGCAATCCGCTGATTTCGGTGATGTATGTCGACAGGTCTCGGTTGGCTGTCCCGCCGCTGTCGGTTATCAGGAATTTCGACTTACTGCTATCAAAAAGTGCCATTGTTTTATACTCCTATGCGCGGTTGTATGAGATGGCGAAGGTGATTGACCCGGACGAGGCGTCGAGGACTACTCGTTGCCGGACATATCGGTTGAGAGTCCCTGTGAAGCTATTTTTGGCGGCTCCCACCGCGCTGACGTTCACCGAGGAGACGTCCGACCAACTAGAGTTGTTCGCGCTGTGCTGAAGGACGACTTGCCACCGAGCGTTCCCGCCGGAAGCAGTAAAGGCGAACACATGGTAGACCCAATCTCCACCGCTAGCGGACGACGCGGCATCATCTATGGATGTGCCAGAGGTCGAGGCCGTGACGGTTGATTTCGTCCCAGTGGATTTAGAGCGGGTCACAAGGCCCATATTGATGCTCGCGCTCATGGCTACCAGTGAGCCAACGGACGCATCCACCGACGGGTCTTCTCCTATCCATGCCCCACCGCTCGCCATGCTGAGTTTGCCAATGGCGTCGGTGCCTGGATAGTACGAGATGACCGACTCGGAAGAAGCCCCTTTGAGAGCGTTGACAATCACCTCGGAGCCGCTTGTCCCGTCGTCGTATAGCCCAGACCATGACAGCGTTGGCATTTCCGTCCCAGGGTGGAATGTGGCCCCGGCAGAGCCAAACGTCGTCGCCTCATGCAGGTTGCGGGAACCAGTTAGTCCGGCCTCTGTGGTGTAGGTCGTTATGTCGTACTGGGCCATGTATACAATTGTGTCCTTGCTGTCATATAGGGTCATGTCGCCACCTGTTTTACAAACTCGAAAACAAAATCAGCCGCCGCGTATCGGCCCCCGCCGACGTCTCGATAACCCACGTTCTCAACACTGATGAGCCGCCCCGTGTCAACGGCGCTATCCCAGGTAGTGTCGGCGTCAACCGCCGCCTCTATGCTATTCGTGCCCAACGGCTCCATGTAGGCGTCCAACTCGTCGAACGCCTGCTTGGTCGAGGCCGACGAGACGAGCAACGTGCCGCGTATCGTTCCCTGGAACGTGGAACCGCCTATTGTTTGCTCGGTGTCCCGACCCTCAAACAGTAGGACCATCGCAGGCATCTCATGAACGTCCTCCGGCGGGTAATCGAATACCTGTCGGATGGCCGATATATTGCCTATCAGCGTCGACAACCCGTCCTTGGCGTTGGCTATCTCCGAGGCCATTAGATGACCCCCATCGCTATCTTGCGATAGGGCCGCACAGCCTGTTTGACGTCCTGGTCAACGCCTCGGAATATCTCCATCAGCCCACCCTCCAGGCCGACGGCATTGGCGAAGCTGGAGTCTTTGCGCTTCCACATCCTCGCCGCCTGGATAATGACCGCTTCTCTAACCGGGTCTGGGTATTCGTACACGCTGATAGCCGCGCCGCCGGAATGGGTGGCGGCAGTCGTTCCATTCGCTCCCCTCACCACTGTGAGAGTATTGCCCGAATAACTCTGAACATATAGCTGTTCGGAGTCGATTAGAATGGTATGCCCAGCCTCCACATCAGTGCGGGAAGATACCGAGAACGTGGTTGCGGTAGTCGAGGAGATAGCGTCAGCGGTCTCGGTGGCTGTGAAGGTGTGTTGCCAGAACCCCCAGACTCCAGCCACCTGGACGGTCTGTGCGCCCTGAGTGAAGTAGGACTTGGTGCCGTTTGAGTCAATCAATATCTCGGTGTAAGGGCGGGAGTTGGAGTTCTCACGGGTCGCTGGGTCGGCATTGTTCGGCCTGAGCAAATAGTCAGTTGTCGCCCATGTCGCCTCGAACGTGCGGTTGATGTCGTCGTCGGTCTTCAGAGTCGTTACGCTAACGAGGTCAGGCATCAGCATCTTGTCTTCGCCGGAGCCGTCGAAGGTTCTGGTTGCTGACAGCGCATAGAAGTGCCGATTGCAGAGGCGGTCTATGACGCGACTCTGGCTCTCTGCGAGTAGCCGAAGCCGCGTGTCGTCACCGCTTCCAGTGACGTTCAGCACCGAACTGGACTTGAGAAGGTCAACCGAGACGTAACTATTCATCAGATATTGATACGACCTCGGCTTCAGGTTTCGCTTCTAAGGCCGCTAGACGCTCTTTTAAGCCGTTGTTCTCGGCTTCAAGCATAATCATACGCATCACTTCGCCAGCGGCTGGCAGACGCCGGAACAGTTCGCCCAGCATCTCGTTGGTTATCTGCACTTGTTCGGTTGCCCCGTTCTGGTTGGTCATTGAAAAGAGTCCTCCTACGTTGCTGGTGCGAATACTAGATAGGTGACGGGATTCTCCACGTCCACCTGGGCATTGGCTTGCGCCAGTATGACGTCGCCAAACTTGTTGATTTCGGTCACGGCCCATTCCGCGTCATCGGTGATGACGAGGTTGCCCTTGGCTTTAACCCGCACAGCCGAGGCGAGGGTTACCGTCTTGGTAATACCGCCAGCGATTGCAAGGGTTAGGGTTACGTCTCCAGCCGCCATGCTCTACTCCGGGTCTGGGTCCGAGCCGTCCCAGGCCGCTATATCTGCGCCGACAGTTGTGGCGTTGGCTTTGACTTGTGCCATCTTCGCCGTGGCGATGTCTGTTTTCCAATCGCCGGACTGAGAACGGTACTCGTTCAACCCGTTAATCGCCGCATTTGCCGCTGACCTTTTCGCGGCCAGAATATCCAGCGCTTCGTCGTTTGTCATGTCTAAACTCCTAGTGCTTGCTCGATTCGTTTAAGTCTCGCGTCCATAGCCTCGTTCTGGGCGTCCATCCGCTCACGGTTCTGGAATGCCGCCGACATCGCAAATTCAAAGTCTCGGCCTAGCACCGTGAATATTTCAGGATTACCATCATTGTCGGTAGTCCGCTCTATTACTCCAACGCGCTCCATGTAGTCCAGGGCATCAGGGTCACGAAGCGCCATAGCACGAAAGTCCATTACGTCATCACGCCAACGGACGATGCCGCAACAATCAAACATTTCGTTACTGGATTTACCGCAATCATCACAGGCATAGTCGCTGAACGTCCCTGTCGGGTGAGTGGTGTTGTAGGTGGTGACAGGTGG
>Ga0208180_1000686_pt1 | contig 26501 bp, 28 predicted proteins | sample MalvireepMed_s16_FD_184241 | JGI IMG/M metagenome (GOLD analysis project Ga0208180, IMG submission 184241) | Marine viral communities from the Global Malaspina Expedition - Malaspina viral metaG DeepMed_s16 (SPAdes) (version 2) | ecosystem: Environmental > Aquatic > Marine > Oceanic | place...
TTAAAGTCTACTCAGCTAACTTTTAGTCATTCTTATATTTCCCTGAACTAAATAAATGTAATAATTATTAGATTTGTTCAATAAAAATAAGACAATAGTAATGACCCCAGAAAAGCTAAAAAGTATAAAGTATTGAGGTTGAGTTTAAAACCTCTCAATTTGAATTGAATAGAGATGCTTTTGAGTCAGTTTGTGCCTTTCTCAATCGTAATGGCGGTCATTTGTTGTTAGGAGTCAAGAATGACGGTACGGTAGAAGGAGTTATAGAAGATTGTGTTCAAGATATTATAAATAATATCATTACCAATGCTAATAACTCCCATAAACTTAGTCCTCCATTTTACTTATCACCGCAAGTGATTGATTATGAAGGAGCTAAAATCATTTACGTATTTGTACCTGAAAGCTCTCAGGTACACAGTGTCAATGGGAAAATATACGATCGAAATGAGGATGGGGATTTTAACATCAGCCGACATATTGAACAGATAACTCAGCTTTACTTAAGAAAACAAACCACTTATTCCGAAAACCGAATTTATCCTTATGTCAACCTTTTGGATTTTAGACCAGAATTATTCAGTTATGTGAGAAAACTGGCTAACAACGAAAGAGCAGATCATCCTTGGCAAAGTATGACTAATGAAGAGCTACTCCGTTCTGCGGGATTATACAAACATGACCACCAAACTGGAAAAGATGGGTATACCTTGGCAGCCATATTGTTGTTTGGAAAGGAAGAGGTTATCCAAAGTGTATTACCTCACCATAAAACAGATGCCATACTCAGGATTGAAAATGTAGACCGTTATGATGACAGAGACGATATACGTACTAATCTTATAGAAAGTTATGACCGACTCATGGCATTTATACGAAAACATCTACCAGATAAATTTTATCAGGAAGGAGAGCAACGTATTAGTCTTCGTGATCGTATTTTTCGAGAAGTCATAGGGAATTTGCTTATCCATAGAGAATATGCTAATGCATTTCCAGCAAAGCTTATTATCGAACGAGATAAAGTGTTCGCAGAAAACTGGAATCGTCCTCACGGTGATGGTGTTATTGATCCCGTCAACTTTTCTCCGTTTCCTAAAAATCCGGTGATTGCAAAATTTTTTAAGGAAATTGGGCGTGTGGACGAATTGGGTTCTGGAATTAGAAACACCTTTAAGTATTCTAGTATTTATTCTCCTGGTGCCAAACCACAATTTATTGAAGACGATATTTTCAGAACTATTATACCATTAAAATCAAATAGTAATACTACCCAAATAACTACCCAAATAACTACCCAAATAACTACCCAAATTGTAGAGTTACTTCGGCAAGATCCAACCATGAGTAGAAAAAAGTTGGCACTTGCTTTGGAAGATATAACGGAAGATGGGGTCAAATATCATTTGGATAGATTAAAAGAAGAAGGAAAAATCAAACGTGTTGGAGGTACACGGGGAAAATGGGAAATACTGGAATAAACATGAACTCATTTTATGAAACCTCTTAAATCTAGCATAAACGAAGGTAATATTTACACTCGAATACCAAAACAGAGGTGAAAATGGTAATATTTACCTTCGTTTAATAGGAATACTCTATATAATAATTTACCACGGTTACCGCCTAATAGAGTTTTAGAGGTCACTAATGTATGGAGAAAGGTTAGGGAACTATAAATACTTCAGTACTGACTTACTTGAAATCAAACCCATAAGATTGTCGTCCAAAAAAAAAATGTAATTAAACTACAGCTTCAGAAAATGGTTTATCACAAATCTGAAACCTATTTAGTCATGGAAGTATCCAATACTTCGGGTATTACGTTTGAAACTGATTTTTTAAAAGTTTACAATGTCAGTGGGAATAAAAAGCGAAAATCTTCTTACCAAAGACTTGAAATGAAACCGATATACATTTGTAACCCTCATAATAAGATATGGAATGGTCAGTTACTTCGATTTGTATATGAACTGCCAAAATATGTGCTAGGAGACAAGGAAAAATTATTGGTGGAATTGCAGGAGTTGAATGAGAGCAGGAAGGTAATTTTGTCAACTAGACTTTGAAAATTAGAGATTATTACTTGTTTAAAAATATTCAAGGTTCGTCAGTAATTTAATTTTATTGGCGAATCTTGATCTTTTAATCTGCTCACAAGATTCAAAAAAAGGCCTGGTTTACTATTCAAAATCAATATTCAATAAAAAATATTGACGAAAGCAAATGTTGTACCTATGTTGTACCCAGTATATTTTTAAGGAATTAAAAAAGGGTTTCAATCTCTTGAAACCCTTGTTATTCCTTGTAGCGAGATCGGGAATTGAACCCGAGACCTCCGGGTTATGAATCCGACGCTCTAACCATCTGAGCTACCTCGCCATTTGTAATTTATGCTAACCTATTTCTGTTAGGCGGGTGCAAATATATAAACAAATTGGTAGCAATCAAACCAAACATGAAAAATATTTTTATTTAAAAAAATAGAGCCAGTTAAATAGAAATAATTATATTGTCGCTTTATAAAATATGAATTACGTATGGAAGAGAAAGTTAAGTATGAATTAGAGTTCCCTATACACTCCTCACCTCAATTATTGTATCAATATATTTCAACTCCTTCTGGATTGTCAGAATGGTTTGCGGATAATGTAAATTCTCGTGGTGAGTTATTTACTTTTATTTGGGATGGTGCAGAGGAACAAGCTAAATTGCTAAGAAAGAAAAGTGGAGAGCTTGTTAAATTTAAATGGATTGAAGGAGAAGAGGATACCTTTTTTGAAATTAAAATTGTTGTAGATGAAATAACAAAAGATGTTTCTTTAATGATAACAGATTTTACAGATGAAGATGAGGTGGAAGAAGCCAAAATGCTTTGGGAAAATCAAATATCCGACTTAAAACAAGTATTGGGTTCTGCTTAGGAATCCTTAATCTTAAAAAGTATATTTGTGCCTTGAAATTCTCAAGGCACTTTTTTTATGGTAAATTTTAACGGAAAGATTCTAGAAGCAAACACAGATTTTTTAAATGAAGAGAATAGAGGACTTCGTTATGGAGATGCTTTATTTGAAACAATTCGTGTGGTAAATAATAAAATTTACTTTTGGGAGTCGCATTACCTCCGTTTAATGGCTTCTATGCGGATTCTTCGTATGGAAATTCCTATGAATTTTACAATGGAGTTTCTTCAAGATGAGATTAAAAATAGTATTGCTGAAAATAACCAACAAGATAAAGCAGTTAGAGTTAGAATAACTGTTTTTAGAAATAATGGCGGACTTTATACGCCGTTAGATAACAACGTTTCTTACATCATAGAAACAAAAGTATTAGACAATCCTTTTTATATACTGGAAGACGCTCCATATGAAGTAGAGCTTTTTAAAGACCATTATGTAAATGCTGGGTTGTTAAGTACCTTAAAATCTAATAATAAAGCATTGCATGTACTTGCTGGAATTTATGCAAAGGAAAATGACTACAATAACTGTTTGTTAGTGAATGAAAAAAAGAATGTTATTGAAGCTACAAACGGAAATATTTTCTTAGTAAAAGGGAATGTTGTGAAAACACCACCTATTACCGAAGGGTGTTTAAATGGAGTTTTAAGAAAGCAACTAATTGAAATTATTAGTAAAACAGACGATTTAGAATTGAATGAAGCAGAAATATCTCCATTTGAAATTCAAAAAGCGGATGAACTTTTTATTACAAACGTTATTTCAGGAATAATTTCAGTAACAAAATACCGTAAGAAAACATTTACTAATAGTACAGCTAAACAATTAGTAGGAAAGTTAAATGCTAGAGCAAGATTGCAAGGTTAATTATAAACTGGATTTTCAGGGGCATTAGACCATATCAAATAATCGCCTCCTAATTCCAACATTTTTTCTCTCCAAAAAGTCATAGGAGCTTTTTTGATAATATTACTCTTGTATTTATTTTCAGAAACAACCCAAGAATTACTGGAGAGCTCTTTTTCCAATTGCATAATATCCCATCCAGAATATCCTAAAAAGAATTTTATTTCAGAATCTTTAATATCGCCACTATTAATTAAGTCTATAATAGTTTCAAAATCTCCGCCCCAATAAATTCCATTAGATATTTCAATACTGTTGGATATTAGGTCTGGTATTTTATGAATAAAATAAAGGTTATCTTGTTCTACAGGCCCGCCATTGTAGACTTTAAGCGATTTTGATATTTCTGGCACAAGCTCATTGAGTCTAAACTCTAACGGTTTATTTAATATAAACCCAATGGAACCTTCATTATTGTGCTCGGCGAGCAGGACTACTGACCTATTAAAAGCTACATCGCCAATTATGGAGGGCTCGGCAATAAGCAAATGGCCTTTCTTAGGAGTAATAGCAACCATAAGCTGTTGGTTTTTATTTTAAATCTATAAAAAAAACGTTAATCTTCAAATAAATGTGATGATTTTTTTTCGATATAAATCAAAAAAAGCGTCTTAATAGACGCTTTTTGTTTACTATATTGAGCTATATAATTAGTTTACAGCACCTGCTAATTCAGCACCTGCTTTAAATTTAACTACATTTTTAGCAGCAATTTTGATAGTTTTTCCAGTTTGTGGATTTCTTCCTTCTCTTGCTGATCTTTGAGATACAGACCAAGATCCAAATCCTACTAATGATACTCTACCACCTTTTTTAAGGGTTCCTTCTACGCTACCTAAAAAAGATTCTAATGCTTTTTTTGCTGCAGCTTTAGTGATTCCTGCATCAGCAGCCATCGCATCGATTAATTCTGTTTTGTTCATAATTTTAAAGATTTAAATGAATATTAAGGTTAAACATTTATTTAATTTGCTACACAAAATTATACGGATTTACTTGCCACGCAAGTAATATCAAAGGAAATCGGGGTTTTTGTTAATAACTTTGGTGTATTGTTAATAAAGTAGGTGTTTTTTTACTACAAATCGCTAATGCCAATCAGAGTGCGGTGTTACAGCATTTTGGCTTTTTTGTCAAATTCGTATCCGTTAAGGATGTCTTTTATATTCATTTTTCTTTTACCGGGTAACTGTATCTCTTTCAGATTAATAAATCCATCTTTTGTGGCTACTTTTACTTCTTTTTTATCGGCTAAAATAGCTCCAGGATCTTCATTATGTAGCTTAATTTCTTTTTCTACATCATAAAATTTGACATTTATAGGATTTTCTTCTCTATTTTTTAGAAAACTCCATGCAGTTGGATATGGACTTAACCCTCTAATAAGGTTATAAATTGTTTCAGTATTTAAATTCCAGTCTATTTTAGTATTGTCTTTATTTAATTTATATGCCGTTTTTAAATCGGTTGTTTGTAACTGTAATTTTGTGGTAACAGAGCTCTCTGCAATATTTTTTAAAGTTTCTGTTACCAAGTCTGCTCCAAGATTCATTAATTTATCGTGAAGTGTACCTGCATTTTCGTCTGCTTCAATTGGAATTTCTTTTTGAAGAATAACAGCACCTGTGTCTATTTTTTCGTCAATAAAAAAAGTGGTAACTCCTGTTTTAGTTTCTCCATTAATAAGTGCCCAATTTATAGGTGCAGCTCCTCTATAATCTGGTAGGAGGGATGCATGAAGGTTAAATGTGCCATGTGTTGGCATACTCCAAACCACTTCTGGGAGCATTCTAAAGGCAACAACAACTTGTAGATTGGCGTCTAAAGCTTTTAATTCCTCTAAAAAATTGGGGTCTTTAAGGTTGGTTGGCTGTAATACGTTTAAATTATTCTCTTCTGCATATTTCTTTACTGCCGATTGCTGTAATTTCCTACCTCTTCCCGCAGGTTTATCGGGAGCTGTAATAACTCCAACAACCTTATAATTAGACTCTACAATGTTTTTTAAAGTAGCCACCGCAAAATCTGGGGTTCCCATAAATACAATTCGTAATTGCTCGCTCATAATATCTATTCTGAAAATTTAGTGTCAAAGATACTGAGATTATTAAGAAATTTTGAGAGGGATTCTCTACAGAATGTAATATTGATTAATTTGGTTTACACTTATAATTTCTTCTGAAGAAAGTTCTTTTAAGGCTTCAAGAACATACATTTCTTTAAAAGTGATGTTTTCTAATAATTCCTTAGAGCTAAGTGGCGCTTTTTTTAAGCATTTTAAAACTTCTTCTTTGGCAATAGATAAAACATCCGAAGAAATCTTACTTTTCTTTTGTAAACAAACCGAGCAAATACCACAGGATTCATTTACTTTTTCATCAAAATAGGTAAGGAGTTGAATACTTTTACAAACTTTGTCGTTATTAACATACCTTAAAACCTGCGTAATTTGCTGGGTTTTAAGTTCGTTTTGTTGTGTTATAAGCTTGCTAATAACGTTTATTGTTTTGTCGTCTTCTCGCGGAACTAAAAATGTTATTGTGGCATCTGTGTCAGATCCTTCAAGCGTAATAATGTTATCTTTTTGTAATTGTGTAAGAACATCCAAGATTTTTTGCTCGAAGGTGCCAATTTTTTTTGCAATTGCAAGCGGATTAATATTGGTTGGTAAGTCAAAAATTCCACCGTAGGTTCTTAGTATATGTTGTACTATTTTTTCTACAGAAGGATTTTGGTCTAAATAATAGAATAATTGAGAATTGGTTACAATAAACTGTACAGTTGTCTTTTTTAAGTGGGTTTCTAATAATGAAATAACAGAATGCCTATCGAGCATTTTGAGTCCGTTATAGGCAATCCGTAAATTGAGTTTGTAGGTGTGGCAAAACAAATTAAAATTTAAAGGATACGTTTGATTTGAACCCTCTCCGTATGAAATTTGAAAATAATTGTTTAGCTTTTTGTACAGCAGTTTTATAAAATCAACACTAGGTAATGTTTTTATAAATTGATTTTTAAGACTTTCTTCATCGCTTTGATTTTTTATAATTACGGCAATGGCCTTTTCTCCATTTCTTCCCGCTCGTCCTGCTTCTTGATAATAACTTTCTAAAGAATCTGGAAAATCAAGATGCGCTACAACTCCAACATCTGCTTTGTCTATTCCCATTCCAAAAGCATTTGTGGCAACCATTACTCTAGTTTGGTTGTTAAGCCAAGCGTCGAGCTTTTTATTTTTTTCGGTATTAGAAATCCCTCCGTGGAAAAAAGTAGCGCTTATTCCTACTTTATTAAGTATTTCGCTTGTTTCTACGGTTGTTCTTCTTGTGCCTGCATAAACAATTGCTGCGCCCGTATTTTCCTTAAGGAGCTGTTCTAGTTTAGAAATTTTATCTTCAGAGTGGTATACACGATACGATATATTCTCTCTTTTAAATGATTTTTTTATGGTAATTGGATTCTTCAGATGAAGATTTTCAATAATGTCTTCAGCAACCATTTTTGTAGCCGAAGCAGTAAGTGCCATTACTGGAGTTTCTGGTAAAAGCTCTTTTAAAACTGCCGTATTTCTATAGGCAGGTCTAAAATCGTTTCCCCATTGAGAAATACAATGCGCTTCATCTATAGCAATTAAATTAACATTCATTGCTTTAATACGTTCTTGAACCAAATCTTGTTGAAGGCGTTCTGGAGAGAGGTATAAAAATTTATAATTTCCGTAGATACAATTATCAAGAAGCGAATCTACTTCTGTATATTTTAATCCGCTGGTTAGAGCAATAGCTTTAATTCCTTTGTCTTTTAAAGCATTTACTTGGTCTTTTATTAGGGCAATTAAAGGAGAAACTACAATACAAATTCCGTCATTAATAAGCGCTGGAACTTGAAAACAAACCGATTTTCCGCCTCCTGTAGGTAATAAAACTAAAGAATCTTTTTTGTCTAAAGCTTGCTGAATAATTTGTTCTTGTGGTTCTCTAAATGAAGAAAAACCCCAATATTTTTTTAAAACCTCATGAGGACTTTTTCTCGACTCCATTTATAAGCTATTTTACCGAAGATTATTTAATACAAAGTTAGCTCTTTCCGAAATACTTCCTTGAGGAACTTCTAAAAGCTTGTATCCGCTATCTAAATATGTCTTTTTTAGATGATGATAGATCTCGGTTGCTTGCTCAAAATTTTCATACCGCTCGTTATCAGAAGTATAAATTGCTTCCCAAGGAGGGAGTAAAAATATTTGATGATACCGGTAATTCAAGCAAGCTTCCTTAAAATAAGAAGGATAATTGTCTCCTGCATAATCCATATAGGCAACAACATCTGGAATTCCACGGTCAAAAAAAATAGTTCCAGAAAGGATTTCAGATTCTTTATGCTGATTTATACGTCCTTCTAGTAATTTATTACTGAACAATAGTGGGTCGGTAAGAAAAAGCTGTTCAATGCCTTGAGCTTGCGCTTCTAAGGTAACTTGTCTAGAAATTTCTAATAAACACTGATGTCCATTTTCTTTTAAAAAATCAATTATAGATGTTTTTCCAGTTCCTGGACCTCCAGTAATAACTATTTTTTTGTTTGTACTCATAATTAAATCCCTCATAGAGGTATATTTTTTCAAAGCTTTCCTGAGTTTATGGAAGGGCTTTAAGTCGAAATAAGTTAAATTTTCTTTGTTTAACTACCTCTAGGCTTGCCCTAAGGGAGTTGATTTCTAAAGAGCAAAATAACTAAATGATATCGGAATTAAAAAATTGATTCGTAAATCCTATCTTTGCAGAAAAGAGATAGAAAATGCAAGAGAAAGATAAAAAAGAAGTAGAAGAATTTTATGAGAGACTAAAAGTGGAGTTGGATAGAACAACCACTTGGCCAGCGTTATATCTTTATAAATTTATTGTGCCAACTAGTGATGAGAAAATCAAGCAAATAGAAACTATTTTTGACAATACTGGGGCGGTTATAAAAACAAAAACTTCATCAAACGGAAAATATACAAGCTTATCTATTGAAGTGAATTTAGATAGTTCTGATGCCGTAATACACAAATACAAAGAAGTTAGTGCAGTAGAAGGAGTTATTTCTTTATAAATTTCTTTAATACACCATAAAATTTGTTATTTTGCATAACATTAAAGATGTATTGAAGCATCTTTAGACTTCATTTTAAATAATATCATTTTAATTTTGGTTGAAAATATAGAATACAACAGCGAACGTCCTAAACTAATTATTCCTGAATATGGACGTCATATACAGAAAATGGTAGATTATGCCGTTTCAATTGAAGATAGAGAAGAACGAAACAAAGTAGCGCAAGCTATTATTGGAGTGATGGGGAATTTGAATCCGCATCTTAGAGACGTTTCAGATTTTCAGCATAAACTATGGGATCAGTTATTTATAATTTCTGATTTTAAATTGGATGCAGATTCACCATACCCAAAACCAACACGAGAATTGTTGGAAGAGCGACCACAGCCTTTAGAATATCCACAAAACCATCCTAAATATCGTTTCTATGGAAATAATATTAAGCGGATGATAGATGTTTGTATAAGCTGGGAAGAGGGAGAGTTGAAAGATGCACTAAAGTTTACCATAGCAAACCACATGAAAAAAAGTTACCTTAATTGGAACAAAGATACGGTGGAAGATAAAGCTATTTTTAATCATTTATATGAATTGAGTGATGGTAAAATTAACTTAGCAAGGTTTGATGAAGATCTTACAGAAAGTAAAAATTTAGTACGTAGTAGGCCTACAAATAGTAAGTCTAGAACTACAAATACTAGAAAACACCATAACAATAACAATAAAGGAAGAAGTAAAAAACGATACTAAAAGCATACTAAATTTTACATGGGAACATTTAAAATAGAAGGTGGAGCTCAATTAAAAGGAGAGATCACTCCACAAGGTGCAAAAAATGAAGCATTGCAAATACTTTGTGCTGTTTTACTTACCGACGAGAAAGTTACCATACACAATATTCCAAATATAATAGATGTCAATAAACTTATTGAGCTTCTAGAAAACTTAGGCGTTAAGATTCAAAAAATAGGAGTTTCTTCTTATACTTTTGTTTCAGATGATCTTCATTTAGAATATTTACAATCGGAACAATTTAAAAAAGATGGTCGCGGCTTACGTGGTTCCATTATGATTGTTGGGCCATTATTAGCACGTTTTGGTAAAGGATACATTCCAAAACCAGGAGGAGATAAAATTGGACGAAGAAGATTAGATACACATTTTGAAGGTTTTATAAAGTTAGGCGCAAAATTTAGATACAATCGAGAGGAGTATTTCTATGGAGTAGAAGCCAAAAAACTAAAAGGGGCATATATGCTTTTAGATGAAGCTTCTGTAACCGGTACTGCAAATATAGTAATGGCAGCGGTACTTGCAGAAGGTACAACTACCATTTACAATGCTGCTTGTGAGCCTTATTTACAGCAGCTGTGTAATATGCTAAATAGAATGGGCGCTAAAATAACAGGTGTTGGTTCTAACTTACTTACTATTGAAGGAGTTAAGAAACTTGGAGGTACCGAGCATACTATTTTGCCAGATATGATTGAAATTGGTAGCTGGATTGGAATGGCTGCTATGACTAAAAGTGAACTTACAATAAAAAATGTAAGGTGGGATTACCTTGGGCAAATCCCAACCGTATTTAGAAAATTAGGAATTACACTTGAGCAAAAAGGAGACGATATTTATATACCAGAACATAAAAATGGCTATGAGGTGCAAAACTTTATAGATGGTTCTATTCTAACTATTTCTGATGCTCCGTGGCCAGGTTTTACTCCAGATTTATTGAGTATTATTTTAACGGTAGCAACACAAGCTAGAGGAAGCGTTTTGATCCATCAAAAAATGTTTGAAAGTCGACTTTTCTTTGTGGATAAATTAATAGATATGGGCGCAAAAATTATTCTTTGTGATCCACATAGAGCCACCGTAATTGGACACGATTTTAAATCTACTTTAAAAGCCACTACCATGACTTCTCCAGATATTAGAGCTGGTATTTCCTTATTAATTGCAGCACTTTCTGCAAAAGGAACATCTACCATTCATAATATTGAGCAAATAGATAGAGGGTATCAAGATATAGATGAAAGATTAAAAGCTATTGGCGCCAAAATTGTGCGTTTAGATTAAGCTTTCATTAAAAGTAATATTATACAAAAAGTTCCTCCTCGAGGGACTTTTTGCTTTTATAAAGGTCAAACAAAAAGGGAGTAGCCTCAATTGGAGAATAGAAAAATTGAGCTTCAGTAATTTTTCCATTTTCTATTTTGTAAAGACATAATTCCTCCATTTCGCGTCGACCGATATCTGCAAAAGTAATATCGCTTGTCATTTTGAGAACAAAATAATTGTCGGCTATCAAAGGCTCTGAAACAGAATTATGATGTATTTCAACAATGTTTTCTTGATTTTCAAGAAATTCATTAATAATAATATGTTTACCTTCAGTAATAGTAGCAACAGGATTTTCTATTTCTTTGCTAATAGCATGCATATCATATAACTCATGGTAAATTTCTATGTGACGCCCTTGTCGAAAAAGCGAAACAAACCGTTTGGCTATTTGTTTTGTGTTCATAGTTTTAATTTTTAGCTAAGATATAAAGTGTTTTAAATTAAAAAGTTACCTTTGAGTTAACCCTAAATTATATGATTGAAAAGAAGAAAAATTCGACTAAAATCTGTCAAGGCGCAATTTTCTCCTTAAAAATATGTAATTTTACAAACCATATATTTCCATTATAAATATGAGTCAAAAAGTCTTGCTTTCCGCGAAAGAAATCAACATCATACTTCATCGATTGGCTTGTCAACTCATTGAAAATCATATAGATTTTAAGAATACAGTGCTAATTGGGATTCAGCCTAGAGGTGTTTTTTTAGCCGAACGTTTAAAAACACTCCTAGAAGAAGAATACAAAATTGCCGATATTAAATTGGGGTATCTAGACATAACATTCTATCGAGACGATTTTAGAAGAGGCGACAAACCTTTGGAAGCTAATAAAACAAAAATCGATTTTTTAGTTGAAGATAAAAATGTGGTTTTTGTAGATGATGTTTTATATACAGGAAGAAGTATTAGAGCAGCATTAACTGCGATACAATCTTTTGGGCGTCCAAATGAAATAGAACTTCTAACCTTAATAGATAGACGTTTTAGTAGGCACTTGCCAATTCAGCCAGATTATAGAGGAAGACAAGTAGATGCTATTAATCAGGAAAAAGTGAAGGTGATGTGGAAGGAGCAAGAAGGAGAAGATAAAGTATACATGATAAATAAATAGCTGCAAGATGAGCGAATTAAGTGTAAACCACTTACTGGGAATTAAATATCTAAATGAAGCAGATATTCAATTGATTTTTGAAACTGCAGATCATTTTAAAGAAGTTATTAATAGACCAATTAAAAAGGTACCTTCTCTTCGAGATATTACCATTGCTAATTTATTTTTTGAAAATAGTACGCGTACAAAGCTTTCTTTTGAGTTAGCAGAAAAAAGACTTTCTGCGGATGTTATCAATTTTTCTGCGGCACAATCTTCAGTAAAAAAAGGAGAAACGCTTATTGATACCGTAAACAATATCCTTTCCATGAAAGTGGATATGGTTGTAATGAGACATCCAAATCCAGGCGCTGGGGTATTTCTTTCTAAAAATGTAAAGGCAAGTATTATAAATGCAGGAGATGGAGCTCATGAGCATCCAACGCAAGCACTTTTAGATTCCTATTCAATAAGAGAAAAACTAGGCGATGTTGCTGGAAAAAATGTAGTTATTGTTGGAGATATTTTACATTCTAGAGTAGCATTGTCAAACATTTTTGCTCTAAAATTGCAAGGGGCAAATGTAAAAGTTTGCGGCCCTAAAACATTGATTCCAAAATATATTACTTCCTTAGGCGTAGCAGTAGAAACCGATCTACGAAAGGCCTTAGCATGGTGTGATGTTGCTAATATGCTTCGAGTGCAAAATGAGCGTATGGATATTAGTTATTTCCCGTCAACTAGAGAATACACGCAGCAATTTGGAGTTAATAAAGCGTTGTTAGATTCTTTAGATAAAGAAATTATAATAATGCATCCAGGACCTATTAATCGCGGTGTAGAAATTACCAGCGATGTGGCAGATTCTAAACAGGCTATTATCCTTAATCAAGTGGAAAATGGAGTGGCAGTTAGAATGGCAGCAATTTATTTATTGGCTTCTAAAATAAAACAGTAGGATTATGATAATTGATAGACAAGAGAATATTACCGTAATAACTCAAGAGAGTGTTTCTCTTGGAAAGTTTATAGAACGCTTTAAAGAGTCGTATTCAAAATATAAAAAAGACCATTTAATACTAAATTTACTTTCATTAAGTAATCTTTCAGCTAGTGATTTAATGGAGTTTCTAGAATTGTCTCGAGATCATCGTTCTGCAAAAAAATCCTTTGTTATAGTAACCAATACTGTAAGTTTTAATGATGTAAATGAAGAGCTTGTGGTTACACCAACATTGGAGGAAGCATACGATGTAATAGAAATGGAAGATATTGAACGTGATCTTGATTTTTAAGATAACAGTTGTAAATCTTCTATAAATAGTATGAACAATCTTAAACTTCACATATTAGGGTGTTACAGCGCAACACCAAGGGCTTTTACAAATCCTACAGCGCAGGCACTAGAAATAAAAAACCATATTTTTCTGATAGATTGTGGAGAAGGTACCCAAGTGCAATTAAGGAGGCAGAAGATTAAATTTGCCCGCATCAAGCATATTTTTATTTCTCATTTACATGGAGATCATTTTTTCGGACTTCCGGGTTTATTGTCTACTTTTAGATTGCTTGGAAGGGATACACCGCTTCATGTTTATGGACCAAAAGGGATAAAGGAAGCGGTAACTTTAATGCTGAAAGTAGGGAGTGCTTGGACTAATTATCCATTGATTTTTCATGAATTACAGGCTAATACTTCTGAGTTAATTTTTGAAGATGATAAAGTTGAGGTATTCACAATTCCTTTAAAACATCGTGTGTATACTAATGGCTTTTTGTTTAAAGAAAAATTAGGAGATAGAAAGCTAGATGTCAATGCCGTATTAAATTATAATATTGATAAATGTTTTTATCAGAATATAAAAAAAGGAAAAGATGTTACCTTAGATGATGGGTCTGTGGTTGCTAATGATAAACTTACCTTAGACCCTCAGAAGCCAAAGAGCTATGCCTTTTGTAGTGATACTTCTTACAAGGAAGATATTGTCTCAATAATTAAAGAGGTAACCATGTTATACCATGAGTCTACTTTTTTGGAGCAACATGAAAAATTAGCCCTTGAAACAGGTCATTCTACCGCAAAACAAGCAGGAATTATTGCAAAAAAAGCAGCTGTAGGGGGATTGATTTTGGGGCATTACTCAACAAGGTATAACGATTTAAATGAATTTAAAGAAGAAGCAAAACAGGTTTTTGATAAAGTAGCTCTTGCAGAAGATGGTAAAGAGTTTTTATTCTAAAAAAAACTGAAAGCAGCTATCTTTTAAGTAATGAAAAATGTAGTGCAATGAAAAGTGAAAAGGATCTTAGCGATTACAGAAAAGTATATCAAAAAAGCGAATTATTAGAGACTAATATTCCCGATAACCCTATTCAATTATTCCAAACTTGGTTTTACGAAGTTGAGAAAAGCGGTGGAGTGGATGAGGCAAATGCAATGACAATTTCTACAATTGGTTTGGATGGTTTTCCTAAAAATAGAGTGGTTCTTTTAAAAAAATATACAGAGGAAGGATTTATATTTTACACTAATTACAATAGTGAAAAGGGAAAAGCTATTGCTGCAAACCCCAATTTATGTGCTTCTTTTTTTTGGCCCAATATTGAAAGACAAGTCATTATTAAAGGAAAAGCAGAGAAAATAGCTTCTAATCTTTCTGACGGTTATTTTGAATCGCGTCCTAGAGGAAGTCAGCTAGGAGCAATAGTTTCAAGTCAAAGTGAAGTTTTAAGTTCTCGTGAAGAACTAGAATTAAAACTTAAAGATTTAGAAGAATATTATGAAAACAAAGAAATACAGCGACCAGATTATTGGGGTGGGTATATTATTAAACCAGTATCTATAGAATTCTGGCAAGGAAGACCGAATAGACTTCATGATAGAATCCGATTTATCTTACAAAATGAGTATGATTGGAAAATTGAAAGATTGAATCCTTAATAAAAAGTGCATTTCATCGATTATTTGTGCATTTCATAGATGATATGGTTTTGTTTCTATAAATTTGTATTATAGAAACCACATATACACACTATTATGGATGCTTTAGTAAGAATATTCGTTACTGCTCTGCTAGTTTGTTGTTTCTCATCTTTCTACTCTTGTAGTTCAGAAGATGTTTCAACAATTGAAGAACTTAACACTGAAAACTCAGTTTTCTATGTTAAAATTGAAGATGACGTTATCCATCTAATAAATGAATATCGAATGAGTAAGAATCTATCTCCTTTAGAGAAGCTTAATTTAATATCAATGGAAGCAAAGGAGCATACAGAGTATATGATTTCTGAAAATGAAGTTAATCATGATTATTTTGCTGATAGGGAATATAATTTACGAAAAAGTGTTAATGCTGTTATGGTAGGAGAAAACGTTGGCTATGGTTACCATACTGCCAAAGGAGTGGTAGATGCTTGGATAAAGAGTGATTCTCACCGGGAAAATATTGAAGGAGACTATACCACAACTGGGATTTCTGCTATGCAGAATAAAAAAGGAGACTATTTTTATACTCATATCTTCGTTAAAAGATAATAGAATTACACACTATTATTTCGTGTAAATAAATCAAATCTATTTTTCTACTTGTAATTATTTTTATGTTCAGTTGCTTCAAATTAAATACAATTTGTAAGTATTAGTAAGTCTTCACTTACCTTTATTTTAGTAAATTCTGAAGTGTTTTTTTAATCATTTATTAGGAAAGAAAGCGCTCGCAATGCACTAAAATGATAAAAAGATTTATTATTTTCATTTCATAGTAAACTGCGTTTGTTTTGGCTACTAATAAACAGCCTTAATAGTAAGTTTAAATTTTAAAATAATGAAGCAACTTTATATTGTTAGGCACGGAAAATCTTCTTGGGATTATGGTGTTGATGATAAAGACCGCCCGTTGATGGAACGAGGGATTAATGACGCCATTTTGGTCTCTAATCATCTTAAAAAAAAGGTTAAAGCTATTGATGCTGTATTCTCAAGTCCTGCAAATAGAGCTTTACATACCTGTTTAATTTTTATGAGAAAATTAGAGTTGGATGTATCTAAAGTTATAATTACAGAGCAACTTTATGATTTTGGAGGTACTTCCGTGAGTAATTTTATAAAACAATTAGATAATAGCTATAAAAATGTTATGATTTTTGGACATAATCATGCATTCACCTCAATTTCTAATATCTTTGGAAATAAATCCATAGATAATCTTCCAACATCTGGAGTGGTTAAATTAAATTTTGATATTGAAAGATGGCAAGATGTTGAGTATGGCACAACAGAATTAATTATTTTTCCAAAGCAACTTAAATAAATGAACGAAGTAAAAAATCAATATATAAATAGAGAAATTAGCTGGCTTCAATTTAATGCCAGAGTATTACAAGAAGCAGAAGACACAACAGTTCCACTTATCGAAAGGCTTCGTTTTCTGGGGATTTTTTCAAATAATTTGGATGAATTTTTCAAAGTGCGCTATGCTACTGTAAAACGGATTGCGCTTTCAGGAAAAACAGGAAAAAGTGTGCTAGGAGGTGCTAAAGCCAAAGATTTGATGGAAGATATTACCCAAATAGTAATTAATCATCAAACAGAAAGCCTTAGGATTTTAAGTGATATTGAAAAAGAATTAGAGTCTGAAAATATCTTTATGATAAAAGAAGACGAAGTAACTCCTGAGCAAAACGATTTTATAAAAAATTATTTTTATGAAAAAGTTAGTCCAGCTCTTGTAACAATTATGCTTAACGATTTGGATGAAATTCCAAATCTAAAAGATAGTGCTGGGTATTTAGCAGTTAAAATGTCCATGAAGACGGATCAGAAAGTGGAAGGTGTAAAAGGATTATTTAAGGCTAAACATCAAGATGTAAGATATGCTTTGGTAGAAATTCCAAGAACTATTGACCGGTTTGTGGTACTTCCTAGTAAGGGAGATAAGCAATTTATTATCATTTTAGATGATTTGATTCGCTATTGTATGGGAAGTATTTTTAACATCTTTAATTACGATTCTCTTTCGGCTCATATGATTAAAATTACTTTAGATGCGGAATTAGATATTGATAGCGACTTAAGTAAAAGTTTTATCGAAAAAATTTCTTCCAGCGTAAAAGGACGTAGATTGAGTGAACCTGTGCGCTTTGTTTATGATAAAAATATTGAAAAAGACACGCTAAAGTTCCTTAAAGATAAAATGGGAATAGACGATACCGATAGTGTTATTCCTGGGGGAAGATACCATAACAGACGGGATTATATGGGGTTTCCGAGTTTGGGAAGACCTGATTTAATGTATAAAAAGTTCCCGCCATTACCAGTAAAAGGATTAACTCACGATGGGAGTTTATTTGAAGCAATTGCTAAAAAAGATTATTTACAATACGCACCTTATCATACTTTTTCAAATGTGATTAAGTTTTTACGAGAGGCTGCAATCGATCCGAAAGTAAAAACTATTAAGATTACGGTATACCGTCTGGCTCGAAATTCTCAGGTAGCAAGTTCCTTAATTAATGCTGTAAAAAATGGGAAAGAAGTTACTGTACAAATAGAGTTGCAAGCGCGTTTTGATGAAGAAGCAAATATAGAATATGCAGAAATGCTTCAATCGGAAGGGGTAAAGCTTATTTTTGGAGTTCAAGGATTAAAAGTCCACAGTAAAATTTGTCTTATTGAGCGTTTAGAAGAAGAAAAAATGGTGCGATATGGTTTTGTAAGTACAGGAAATTTTAACGAGTCTACTGCAAAAATTTATACCGATTATACACTTTTTACTGCAGATCAAGGGGTTTTAAAGGAACTGGATAAGGTTTTTGATTTCTTTCAAACCAATTATAAAATCAATAAATACAAGCATTTAATAGTTTCTCCACATTACACTAAAAGAGCATTTTCTAAACTAATAGATAAAGAAATTGAAAATGCAAAAGCTGGAAAAGAAGCGTTTATTAAAATTAAAATGAACAGCTTTACAAGTTATAAAATGGTTGATAAACTATATGAGGCTAGTAGGAATGGGGTTAAAGTTCAATTAATTGTTAGAGGGACTTGTTGTTTAATTCCAGGGGTGCCAGGAATGAGTGAAAATATAGAAGCTATTAGTGTAGTGGATAGATTTTTAGAGCATCCTAGGTTGTTTATTTTTGGAAATGATGGCGATCCAAAGTTTTATATTTCCTCCGCCGATTGGATGACCCGAAATTTAGATTTTAGAGTAGAAGTTGGTTGTCCAATTTATGATGAAGATATCAAAAAAGAATTATTAGATACTTTTGAAATATGTTGGAAGGACAATGTAAAAGCAAGAGTTTTATCAGAAAGGCATGATAATGCCTATAGAAAGACTAAAGGAGCTAAATATAGATCGCAGTTTGAAACTTATGAATATTATTTAAGAAAGCAAATAGGTAAATAATAAAGAGTTTGTATGTTGAAAATAAGAAAGTTTGCCGCTATAGATATTGGATCGAATGCAATTAGATTATTAATAAATAACGTAATTGAGTATGATTTTAAAGATACTCAGTTTAAGAAAAGTTCTTTAGTGCGAGTGCCTGTAAGATTGGGACAGGACTCTTTTACAGTGGGAGAGATTTCAAAGCAAAACTGTGAAAGAATGATAGATGCTATGAAGTCCTTTAAATTACTAATGAAAGTTCATGGAGTAGAAAAATATATGGCTTGTGCTACATCGGCTATGAGAGAGGCTAACAATGGAAATGAGTTGGTAGAAACTATTAAGAAGAAGTCTGGCATTGAGATAGAAATTATAGATGGTAAAAAAGAGGCAGCTATTATTGCTTCTACAGATTTACATACTTTAATAGAAAAAGATAAGACGTATTTATATATTGATGTAGGAGGGGGGAGTACCGAGTTTACCATTTTTAGTGATAGTAAGATTGTAGCCTCAAAGTCATATAAAATAGGAACTGTACGCTTGCTTAACGAAATGATTTCTGCGGAAACTTGGAAGGATATTGAGAAATGGATAAAAAATCATTCCAAAAAGTACAAGAGCATAGAAATAATTGGTTCTGGCGGAAATATCAATAAACTCTTTAAAATGTCAGGTAGAAAGCCTGGAGAGCCGTTATCTTATATTTATTTAAATGCACAGTACCAATTTCTTCAAGAAATGAGTTATGAAGATAGGATTTCCGAATTAGGGCTAAATCCAGATCGTGCAGATGTAATTATTCCTGCATCCCGAATTTATTTAAATGCTTCAAAATGGAGCGGAGCTAAGAAAATTCATGTTCCTAAAATAGGGTTGTCTGATGGAATTATAAAACTGCTTTATAATACTGAAAAAGAAAAAAATATGCCTTTAATTCAGTAAAAAAGAAGAGATTATTTAAACCTATTAGAGTCTGAATAAAGATATAAGACCGCTTACGCTGTTAGGAAAAAAAATTGTAATTATGATAAAGTCTTAACCATGAATAGTCTCCTTTTTACCAAGGTCTTTCATTATTTCAGCTTCAAAATCTAAAAGGGCTTGCCATTTTTTGTTAGTTTCTATTTCGCCTCCGTATTTTCTGGCAAATTGTAAAAACATAGTGTAATGGTTTGCTTCGCTTACCATTAAATTTCTATAGAAAGTACGTAGTTCTTCGTCTTCTAAATTTTCAGATAAAAGTCTAAAGCGTTCACAGCTTCTGGCTTCTATTAATGCGGCATATAGGAGTTTATGAACCAAAAAAGTAGTTCTGCTTCCTCCTTTTGGAAAAAATGTCATTAAGCGGTTTACGTATTCATCTTTTCGATCGCGACCAAGAACCCAACCTCGTTCGATTATTTTATCGTGCACCATTTTAAAATGACTTATTTCTTCTTTTACCAAAGCTGTCATTTCTTGTACAATATCGGTATACTCTGGAAATAGAACTATAAATGAAATAGCTGTACTTGTAGCTTTTTGCTCACAAAAAGCATGGTCAGTAAGGATTTCCTCTAAATTTTTTTCAACGATATTAACCCATCTAGGATCTGTTGGGAGTTTCAAACCGAGCATAATCTAATTTCATTTAAATGAATTGCAAATATACTAACTTTATAAGGTTGTAGAAAGTTTATCTCTTATAGAAGGTTTAATTACTGAAAGCCTATTTAGTTTTGTTTAAAGTAGATTGATTAGAGAATAGAGAAATTGAGTTGACAAATTTCTCGTTGTAGTGGGCTTAAACATCCAAATCAAACTCCATTCGTAAGCGGTCTATAAGCGGATTTTTCTCTCTAAGTTTTTCGTATTTTTCTTGTGGAGTAAAAGCATATTGTTTTGCTACTTCTTCATTAATGGTAATATAAAGCTCAATATGGTAATTGTTAAGATGCTCTTTTAGGTATTCCATTAACGGATATTGATCTCTTTCTACCTCTTTTTTTAACGTGTCATTAGCGAGTTCAATCCAAATCGTATTTTTTCCTTTTAATCTAGGCGTATCAGAACCTAATGCCGAACCTAATATTTTTTTTCCTTCGTTGTCAATTTTCTTCACATAATCATCCCAATATTTTTGCATTGTTGGCTCATCAAAAGGATCTTCTGGAAGGTTTGCTTCGTCTACAACATGATTCTTTTTGGCTAGTTCATGTGCTTTCTTTTTCTTAATACTTGAAAGTGAAAGTCCAGAAACGCTACTTTTATTTTTTAAATTGATGTTTACCTTTGGGGCTTCTGGTTTTTTTTCTTCAGCATCTTTTACCGCTTTTTTTTCTACTGAAGTTTCTGCTGGTTTATTTTCAGTTGTAGATACCTTCTGCGGAACTTTATTAGTTGTTTCTTTTGATGTAACTCGATAAAATGATGGTGGAATTATGTAATTGCTACCTTTTTTTTTTTCTCCATCGTGAGTGATGGAGGCGAGTTTCATAAGACTAAGTTCAACAAGTAATCGCTGATTCCTACTACTTCGGTAATTAAGGTCGCAAGTATTGGCAATTTCAATCCCTTTCAATAAAAATTCTCGGGAAGCTTTTTTACTTTGCTCGAGATATTTTTGTTTTGCTTCGTCTCCAACTTCTAATAGTGGGATAGTAGCTTCATTTTGGCAGACTAAAAGGTCTCTAAAATGGGATGCTAAGCCAGCAATAAAATGATGACCATCAAAACCTAGCGATAATATTTTATTAAAATCGACTAGCAGCTTTGGGATATCACCGTCCAGAATTAAATCGGTAGCTTCAAAATAAGTCTGATAGTCTAATACATTTAGATTTTCTGTAACTGCTTGGCGACTCAAATTTTTTCCAGCAAAACTTACCACTCTATCAAATATGGAAAGCGCATCTCGCATGGCACCATCTGCCTTTTGAGCAATAATGTGTAGTGCATCGTCTTCGGCTTCAATTCCTTGATTTTCTGCAATATAATGTAAATATTCTTTAGCGTCTTTAACGGTAATTCGCTTAAAATCAAATATTTGACAACGCGATAATATAGTCGGGATAATTTTATGCTTTTCTGTGGTAGCTAAAATAAAAATAGCATGTTTTGGCGGCTCTTCCAATGTTTTAAGAAATGCATTAAAAGCTGCCTGAGAAAGCATATGCACCTCATCAATTATATATACTTTGTATTTACCAACTTGAGGTGGAATCCTAACTTGATCGATAAGACTCCTAATATCATCTACGGAATTGTTAGAAGCGGCATCGAGCTCAAAAACATTGAAGGCAAAATCTTCATCTTCGGCATGTGTGCCGTCATCATTAATTTTTTTTGCCAAAATACGGGCACAAGTCGTCTTTCCAACTCCACGAGGACCACAAAATAAAAGAGCTTGCGCTAAATGATTATTATCAATAGCGTTTAATAAAGTATTGGTAATAGCCTGTTGGCCTACCACATCTTTAAAAGTTTTGGGTCTATATTTGCGAGCAGATACTACAAAGTGTTCCATTGTAACAAAGATAAAAATTGAAACTTTATAATCTCATTTTTACTATGGATTTTGTATTTAATTATTAACAATTGACTTGGGGTTGAAGGAGACGGAAGTCGGTCAGACCGAAGTCCGAAGTTGGAAGTTGAAAGTTGAAAGTTGAAAAATTCAATATAAAAGACAGAGATATTAACCAATAACAATTAACAAATAACTATTAACGAATAACGAATAACAATTTTTTTGCCTAAAGCCTAAAGCCTAAAGCCTAAAGCTTTTAACTTCCATCTCCAAAAACATTACAATTAATTATTATGATGGATATAGGAGATAAATTGGTTTAAAACCGTAATTTTGCGCGGCAGGTCACCTTATCGCTTTGTTTTATAAATGAAGAGGAAAGTCCGGACACCGCAGCGCAGCATAGCGGCTAACAGCCGTCGGTCGAGAGATTAGGACAAGTGCAAAAGAAAGGATGTACAGGTAATGCTGTAGTGAAATCAGGTAAACTCTATGCGGTGCAACGTCATGTAAACCAATGTTTGAGGGTTGCGCGCCCGATGTTGGAGGGTAGGCGGCTAGAATGTTGCAGTAATGTAACATCCAGATAAATGATAAGGATCTATTTATAGATACAGAATCCGGCTTATGACCTGCTTTTTTATTCGAATTCAAAAAAACTAAAAACACTTCCTCCGTACTTTCGTTCGTCGGTATATCCATCTAAATCGCTAAGATCTGTGTGTTTAGAGTGTTCAATAATTAAGAGTCCGTCTTCGTTTAGTAAATTATTTTTGTTTACTAATAGAGCAATTTCACCAAATTGTTCTGTTGTAAAATCGTAAGGAGGGTCTGCAAAAATAATATCTGCAGTCATTGCTGTTTTTTCTAGAAAGCTAAAGACATCGCTTTTTACAGTTTGAATTGGAAACTCTAATTCGTCTTTTATTTTACCTATATATTGAACGCAACCAGCATGTGCATCTACAGAAGTTATCAATTGCGCACCTCTACTGGCAAATTCAAAACTAATATTTCCAGTACCAGAAAATAAATCTAATACAGAAACTTCATCAAAGTAAAACTGATTATTGAGGATATTAAAAAGACCTTCTTTTGCAAAATCGGTTGTTGGGCGTACCGGTAATTTTTGCGGTGCCATTAATCTTTTTCCTTTGTATTTACCAGATATTATTCGCATTAAAGACTATTTAGTAAGATAAATGTATTTGAGTTTTTGATGGTTGGTTCTGTGGTTTCTTTTATTTTTTTAGGGTAAAAATTATTGCTAATTTCCACATGCCTTATGTATTGATAAGCTATTTTATACAACTCACTATCTTCAGAAATATCTCCTAATAAATAGGTGGGAGTTTCTTCAGGATTTAAATTTAATTGTTCAATAACAAAGAGAAGATGATATATAAAATCTTCTTTTTGTTGGTATTGATAGGTGTTATATAAAACTAATTTTTTCTGATCTAAAACAGTAATTTCAAAATGATTTTTAGAAATATATGCATACAGCGTTTGCTCATCACTTTTTTTAGCTGTATTAATAAGGGTTTCTATTAATATAGTGGAGAAATGTTTGTATTCAAAATCTCCAAATTTATCAAATATATAGTTGTTTACATTGGCAAACGGCACATAAACATTGTATAAATCATGCTCTTTGAGTTCATCAAAACTAATAAAATCGTTCTCTAGTATTTTTATATTATATTTTAAATAATTGGAAAGATTACTTTCGTTGAATAGGGATTTGGGAACAAATGTAGAGAGGTCATTTTCATGAATTACTGAAACTTTATGAAAGACAAGTTTCTTAATATTCTCTTTAGAAAACCAATTTTCAAGGTGTTGGATAAGATTCTCTGGAGTAGCTTTTTTTTCAAAGCTAATAATGTCTAATAAATCTATTTCATTATTAGCACCGTCTAGAATACAAAAAGAAAGTCCACTCAAGCTAACTTGAATGGACAGTTCTTTAAATGGATTACTAAGTATATTAGTTGTCTTGTTTTGTGTCATAATATGGAGGCCAGTTTGCACTTGTGCTTACTTCACTAAGGCTACCCACTTTTATTTCTGGACCATTTACTTCTTCAACAGAAATAGCAGCTTTCTCTTTAGCAACAAGGTCTTTAGGTTGATCATATAGTAAAACTGATTTATCAACTTTTACTTCAAATACTGGAGCAACAAAACCATTAGTATTAATAGTTTTTGCAGCCATAGTATACTTCTCATTATTTTGAGCGTAAGGAACAGAAGCTAAGTTTTTGTATGAATCTGTACCGCCAAATAAAGAATCTTTTACAGGTACAAACCCTAAAGTATCAATAACTTTAACTTCTCTTTCCATATCAATACGGTATACCTTGTCGTATTCCATATAAGAAGAGTCTCTTTGTTGAGTAAGTGTAAACTGAGCTGTATCGATGAATTTGATAAGGCTAGGGAAATCTTTTGCAAACTTTCCAGTTACAGTTCTGTATGCTTCTTGCGCATCTCTAATATCTTTCAGTTTTCCAATAACGGCTGAGTATCTTTCTTTTTTTACTTTATCAAATCTGATAGGTTCCATTACAGAAACGTAGATTTGATACACGAAAAAAATACTTAAAAGCCAAAGAGCAATTTGTATTACTGTCTTCATTTTTATTTTTTGTATTAAAGAGGTTTACGCAAATCTACAATTTTTTTTCATTCATGAAAGGGATACCCAAAAAAAACATCACTAATTTTGGGTCTGAATTAGATTTTATGGACGCTGCATCATTTTATAAATTATTAAAAGAACATTTTCCTCATCAACCTACATTGAAGCAAGACGTTGTGCTTCAACAACTTTCGGATTTTATTTATTCAGAAGATAAAAATGAATTGTTTCTTTTGAAGGGTTATGCAGGAACTGGAAAAACAACAATTATTGGTGCTTTAGTTACCAATTTATGGAAAACTTTAAAGAAATCTGTTCTTTTGGCACCTACTGGTCGTGCTGCAAAGGTAATTACTAATTATTCTGGAACCACGGCTCATACCATTCATAAGCATATATATTTTCCAAAAAAGCAATCTGGCGGAGGCGTGCAATTTGTTTTGTCGCCAAATAAGCATACTAATACATTATTTATTGTGGATGAGGCATCTATGATTCCTGATGCTCCTTCCGATTCTAAATTATTTGAAAACGGCTCATTGTTAGACGATCTTATTCAATATGTGTATTCTGGACATAAGTGTAAATTGATTTTTATTGGAGATACTGCGCAATTACCGCCTGTAAACCTTTCTTTGAGTCCTGCGTTAAACGAGAACACCTTATCCCTGAACTATAATAAGGAAGTTAAAAAAATGGAATTAGATGAAGTTGTTCGTCAGCAATTAAATTCTGGAATTTTATTAAATGCTACCAATTTACGAGAGCAGCTTCAAGATGATTATGCAGAGGATTTTAAGTTTAAAGTTACAAATTTCACCGATATTATTCGCTTAGTAGATGGCTATGAAATACAAGACGCTATAAACGATTCTTATAGTGAAAATGGAAAAGAAGAAACTGCAATTATAGTACGTTCCAATAAAAGAGCTAATTTATACAATCAACAAATTAGAAATAGGATTCTTTTTTTGGAGAATGAACTTGCTACAGGAGATTTTTTAATGGTAGTAAAAAATAATTATTTCTGGTTAAAAACTTCTTCTGACGCTGGATTCATCGCAAATGGAGATATTATAGAAGTGTTAGAGATTTTTTCAATTAAAGAATTATATGGGTTTAAATTTGCTGAAGTAAAGGTGCAAATGGTAGATTATCCAAAGATGAAACCTTTTGAGACAGTACTTTTATTGGATACTTTGGATGTAAATTCCCCTTCGCTTTCTTATGAAGATTCAAATAGACTTTATCAAGAAGTGATGAAAGATTATGAAGAAGAAACCTCTAAGTATAAAAAGTTCTTAAAAGTAAAAAGCAACAAATATTTTAATGCACTTCAGGTAAAATTCTCTTATGCCATTACTTGTCATAAAAGTCAAGGTGGGCAATGGAACACAGTTTTTGTAGAGCAGCCCTATTTGCCAAATGGCATAGATAAAGAATACTTGCGTTGGTTGTATACAGCAGTAACAAGGGCAAAAAATAAGTTGTATTTAATTGGTTTTAAAGACGATTTCTTTGTGGATAATTAGTAATAAATTATTGTTGTCCGATAAAGGTTAACGACTTTTATTGGACTCTACTTATATCAAGAGTCAATAGAGGTTTTTAAAATAGCTCCCTTGCTATTAATAAAAATGAATGAAAAAGAAAATTTTAACAATGTAACTTCTTTAAGCTACTCATTTTATAATAGTTAAGATTTAGTCTTTGTTCTTTTTTCTTACAGCGAAGCGGTCTTGTATTTTTAATCGGACATTAATGGTAATAAAT
>Ga0208180_1000689_pt1 | contig 26454 bp, 34 predicted proteins | sample MalvireepMed_s16_FD_184241 | JGI IMG/M metagenome (GOLD analysis project Ga0208180, IMG submission 184241) | Marine viral communities from the Global Malaspina Expedition - Malaspina viral metaG DeepMed_s16 (SPAdes) (version 2) | ecosystem: Environmental > Aquatic > Marine > Oceanic | place...
CATCGCTGCGCGACAACGCCTCTTGATCCAGGCCAACCTCGTGTGACACTATCCCCAACGTCACCGCTGACACATCACCATCAATGTCGCTGACCAGTCACCGACGATGTCGCGCTACATCTGTGATCCCGGTGAACTTGAGTTGGCTGCCTGGCTGTAGTGCGGCATATGGCAATTCGTCAGCGGGTATGTCTTGAAGACTAACCGTCGTGCTGAGGTATCGGAAATCACTGCTCTGCCGGTTTTCCAGGTGATAGGTGAGGACCGATCGGGCGATGGTCTGGGCAGCCTGGTAGCTCCCGATTGTCGGCAAATCGCTGTGCAAGGTTGCGCGTAGCGCTTCTTCATTTGCGAAGCGTAGATAGTGGGTCACATATCCGGTTTTGTTGCTCTCCTTGTCGCTGTTCTCAGCAATGATCTGGAGCCAGATGGTGTCGCCGGCGAACCGGCGGATCGAGATTTGATGTCCGTCATATCGGAAGAGCTCATCGAGTTGGGTTGACCCAATCGAGGGGCATTGGCTCGAACTGTAAGCCCTAAGGAATTGATCATGTTTTTGGAAGGGGCCTAACTGGATTTGGAAGGGATCAGCCATTCGTGCCTCCATCTTCTGTGATCAGAGTGGTTGATGCGGCATCGATCCATTGTTCCTGCTCGATGTCTGCGTTGATCTGGGCCTCGGCGATCGCCTTGATGTCCTCCGAGGTTCCCAGGCTGCGGAAAAGCACAAGGGCTACACCGCGCCATGTGGAGCTGTTGATGGAGCCGATCCTGCCGATATGACCGGAGCCGATGAGATCGGATCGTTCGACATAGTCTTCCAGGCTCGTGGTCGCTTGTTCCAGCGCCTGGCTGGGGGTGAATGTGCCGTTGATCGTGAATTGAATGATCGCATGAACCAGATGTGGTGCGGGATCATCGAACATTTCGAAGAAGGATCCGTCGGACCCCATGGCTTTGAGCTCTGCTTCAGCTTCAGCTTTTGTCAGGGTCACAGCGTCGAAGGCGGTGGTCATGATCCCAACGAGATCGCCCTGGTCCATCTGGTGAGCGATCTGCTCGAGGGACATCCGATTGAGTTCGTCGTCAGCTTCTGCGGCGCTTGGAGCCTGGGAGAGAACGGTCAAGAGGCGAGTGAGTTTGTGGATGGGCATGATGAACCTCAGGCGGCAAAGAGATGGTGACGGGTCTCCGAGCGGGGAGGAGTGCTTCGGCTTGAGACCTGCTTCTCGAAATCTGGGACGAGCTTTTGGAAATGGCGAATGCCGCGGGAGATGGTTTCGTAGAAAGGTTCGTCACCATGGGTTCGAGCAAGGATGTAATCCCAGCCTGACCATCCATCCTTGGGCCCATAACGAAGGGCTAATGCGAAGCCTTGCGGGTAAACCATCACGCCGATCGACTGAATGAATTTGGCGTCGGCATGGACGGAGTTGAGTTGGGCAGTCAGGGTAGTGCCAGGGGCATATTCCCAAAGCCTGATCAGGGCTTCAGAGATGCTGTATCGAGGAAAAACACCAACCAGGTTTCGGTTATTCAAGCTGTGATTGAGTGCATTGATTTCGATCTTCGAGGTGGGAGTGATCCCATGATCGAGGCGCCAGTCCTCGTAAATCTGATGGGACGTTCCCAGAACAGCGAACTGGATTCGATTCTGCAGGTCCCTCGAGGATATGACCGGGGCGACGGCTTCACCTAGTCCGCGCGTTTGCTCTCCACAAAGCAAGCGGTGGACGCTGAAGTGGCCGTCCTTGTAGTTTTGGGAAGTGGCCACCATCCAGCGAAGCAATTCGAACGTCTCGTCCATTCGAGCTTCCCAGATTGGACGGTCAGGCGCGAGGGTCTCACGTAGATCAGCAACGAACTTGGATTTGGGCCGAATGGGAGCGTCTTCTCGGCGAACGGCCAAAACTTTGACACGAGAATCCGGGGTGTCGTGAGAGTGCCAATCCTTGAACAGGGCATGCGGCACCTGAAGGCTGGGTGTAGTGCTGGAAGCCTGGACGAAGAATGATTCTGCTAGGGCAGCCGATTTGGTATAGATCGGCTGCAATGCCTTCAAATGGATCTCGCAGGTAACTCGAACATTCCAATACGGTTCTCGACCAGGTTCCTCTGGAGCCAACTCAGTTGAGTGGTGTCGCGTTTGGCCAGGATTTGCAATTTCCCATAGCGCTGGGATGATCTGCGAAGGTGTTTCCTCCAGGGCCTTTGATGTCGCTTCATCGCGAGTATGGGTGGAGCAGGGAACTCGGACGATCTTGCGATAGGTGGGATGAGCTTCGAGATCGACGATAAAGCGAGGCATGAGCGTCTCCGTTTAGCGTTGAGACGTCGCGGTAATCCTGGCCATTGCTTGCCCAGGGTTCACCGAAACTGAAATGGGGAAGGGTGCCTTCGGGCTACGTAGCCAGTTGTAGAGGACTGCCCCGTGCGCCCCGCTCTTTTGTGTAGCAGATTTGCCGGTGAGCTTGTTGATGGCAGCCACGACGTCCTGGGGGCTCGTTACGGCGCTCACAGAGCAGGTTTCGCTAGTCGGGGAGGGCTTCTTGATGTCCAGAATGGACGGCTGCCCCTTGATCGCTATGAGCCATCCGCGATCGCCTGGCCTGGCTTTAGCCGTCAGGCCGAGCTCATCCCAGTGTCCAAGCTTGGCCTTGAGCGGGATACTGGTGCTGAAGCCTGGACCGGTCGACAGGCAGCTGGTCTTGAAGAGGTTGACGACATCAGTGGCTGCGGTGAGGCGGCCGTACTGTGCGTTAGCTGTCAACGGGGCGCCGGGGACCAAGATGGCAGCGGCAATAAGAGTAGAGCGCATATTTCCTCATAATTCAAATCTCGCAATGAGAGTTCAAAGGAACTCACATGCTGGGATGATGAAAAGGGGGCGAGGTTGCTTTGCCTCCCTTCCAAGGATTCTGGTGCCACGCTCGTTATCGTTGGTCTTTTGTGCTTTTTGAACGGTTTTGCGGCGCATTCAGGCCGAGCGAAGGTCACGGGATTCTTGTTCAGTCGATCCTATTCATCCCCATCATTGGCTCCGAAAGGACGCTCAACCCATCTGGTTTCTCGCAGCGCGGCTTATGCCGCGAGGAGGGTTCCGGCAGCACGCACGCCGTGATCGGCCACGTTAGGCTGCCCGAGGGGTTGAACCCCCTCGGCGGATTGGCCTCGTGAGAGGATAACCCGCGCTGGGTTGACGTCACGCTGGAGCTCGAGATCGCAGGCGCAGCTATGCCACATGACGGACAGGGTCTTGGGGACCTTCGTGCCACAGCCACTGTATAAGAACGGCGCGGCAGCGAGAGGGATCCTGCCGCCGCGCCGTTTGGAGCGAGGGTTCGAGGTCGGGCTCGTGGTGCGAGGCCAAACCGGATCTACTCATCGCGGGGCCCGGGGGGGAAGGATGGGCCACAAGTGCGGTTTTCGACCTGCCGTCTATCGGCAAGTAAAGGCCTAGCAGATGCCATCAAGCCCGGCAAGACGACCAAAATATCATAGTTTGAGACGAAAATCGGCGCCGTGCGCGGGGGGGGGAGCACGGCGCCGATGGGACATCCAACTCGGGATCGGGGGGATCCTTGTTGGAGAAGCGCTGATCGGGGGATCAGTGTCTATGGTGTATAATCCCACAGTCATAAAATGGTTCCCCCTTCCATGAGAAAAATTCTTTATACTGCAATTTTTGCCAAATGGGCGAGACGCGCTGCCTGCATGTGGGCTTTAGCCTGACGATCACACACTCTGTTCAAGGAACTCCGTGGGTCACGCATGGTCGTGTGTGCCTTGACGTGGCGCCATCGAAAATCCAACTGCAAGGCGGCTTTAGCAAGAGCAAAATATCGCGCAACCTCAGCGATTTGCCCATTCCTTTGCTGATTTTCTTGTTTCAGTTCTTTCCAGCTGATTTTGCGTCGGGTTTTGACCGCAAGGGTAGCCTTTCTCAGGGTCGTGCCATGCAGAATTCCGAGAACCTGATCATTGTCTGTCTCGATAATGACGGTATCACCTTGTCGAATGACCCCAACGCGGATGCCTTCGAACAGACCGTTTACAACAGCTTGTGCCTCAGCGATCGTGATGTCATTGATGTGAGCACGAAAGGCTCCGCCCCGACGGATGGTTCCTCGATTTGATTTGAGCCAGGCTGCCCAGCCGCCGATGCGGTGCTTTTCACACAAGGAAGCGTCAGAGAAGAGGGTAACGTTCATGCCTGGGGTCTCTGGAGGAATTTTAGCAAGAACCTTGAGTGCTCGGCAACTTCGATGTGCAATTTTTCCTGAGGGGGGTATTCACATTTGCAGGGTGTTAGGGATAAATGCCATTACGCGCGGGCGCGATGTCCGCATTGTTCCTGCCGATAGGGATCGGCGCTTAGTTTCAATGGGGGGTAAATTCTATGAGCAACGTCCTAATCGGCGTGATCGGGGTCATCTTGTTCATCGGATTGGCACTGGCCGGAGCGCTGTTCCTTGGCGACCGCTTCAGCAACAGCAAGACCGATTCCGAAGCAGCACGCTTCATCTCGGAAGGCGCGCAAATTGCCCGCGCCTATGAAATGTTCCAAGTGCAGGAAGGCGGCTATCCCACTGGCAATGGCTTCCCGGCTGCAACGCTCGATCAGAGCCGTCTTCTGGAGATGGTCGACAAAGGCTATCTCAAATCCATTCCCGAGGGTGGAAAGCGCAACGTGGATAATCCGAATGTGACCGAGTGGTACATCGATAACGAGAAGGGCACGGCCCTCACTCTGATCGGCACCGATGAAGGCTCGGCCAAGGTTTGCGCGGCGGCTCGTCGCCAGGCTGGCTTCTCGGGTGAAATCGATGACATCAAACTATGCAGCGCGAGCGATATCGCAAACAATGATCCGTGCTGCACCGCGAGATGATTGCCTAGCTTTAAATAAAAAAGGGTGCAGGCCTGATTTGGCGTGCACCCCTTTTTTTAACCGCTAAGTGAAGCAGAAAAAGGGGCGAACAATGTTCGCCCCTTTTTTTTGAATTTGACTTTGGCGATATTAGAAATATGCCAAGTCAATAGTTGTTAGAACGGCACTTCCCCTGGGAATTCGTCAGAGAAATCGCCGAACGGACTGTCCATGGTGTTGCTCGAGCCGCTGCCGCCACCCTGATTGCCGTTGGTGCGGCCGCCGCCGTTCGATCGGCCCTGTCCATCGTTGCTGCCGGCGCCGGCATTGCCGCTGTCGGCCATGATCATCACAGCCTGAGGGCCGTTGAGGACGCATTCGGTTGAGTAGCGATCCTTGCCTTCGTTGTCCTGCCACTTGCGCGTCTGCATCTTGCCTTCGATGTAGACCTTGGAGCCCTTCTTCAGGTACTGCTTGGCGATACCGATCAGGCCTTCGACGAAGATGGCAACGGTGTGCCATTCGGTCTTTTCCTTGCGCTCGCCGGTTGCGCGATCCTTCCAGCTTTCCGAGGTAGCAATCCGTAGATTGCAGACTTCGCCGCCGCTGGGGCCCAGCGAACGAAACTCCGGGTCTGCACCCAGATTTCCGAGAATGGTCATCTTGTTGACACTGCCGCTCATTCGATAATTCCTTCAATTCACTTGAGACGAGATGCGAGTCAGAATTTTCACATTTCCATGCACATCACATGTGCTGATTCCAACTTCCCTAAACCGGGAGGGCTCGTCCCAACCCCCCATCTAAGGATGATAGTCCCTGACGATGGGTATGCAAAGAGTCTTTCAGCAAAAGACCTTGAACTGGATGTTGAATGAGGCTGCTTTAGATCTCAGGCCTGCTCAATCATCTCCAGGAGTTCGATGTAAGCATCATGAGCGGTCGCGATCATAGCTTTTTTCTGCGTTCCGCCTGTAAAATAATTCCTCATAGGGGACACTGTGAACACGTCGAGTTTGTTGCTATCCGCAAAGATTGCGAAAGTATGTGGAAAGTGCTTGAGATAGAACCGGGCGACAGTGAGATGCTTTATGATTATGTCTCTAACTGGATTATCCAGATCTAGCTCTCTATCGGAAATTTTCCACTTGTTTTTGTTGATATAGATCTGAGGTGGAGTCCCAAGGCAGGTACGCCTCATTACGATCTGGAATTCGCTGGGTAGTTGACATGCAATTCCTTGTAGCACTTGCTCGACAAGTCCACATATATAGCGATCGACTGTTCCGACTTCGGTAGTGATAACGCCACAAAAGGTGCCATTGAGTGGATTTATGGAAGGCGTCAGGGCACGTTCTCGGATAAAATCTATAAGGCTGCCCATGATAAAAGGTAGCTTGTCAGCGCGAAGAGTGATGCTTTGAAATAATGGGCTTTGTGGAAAATCGTGCTCGTTTAGTACAAGCCGTATGCGCTCGAAGCCTGGGGCCATTTCTGGGACTGGGTTCATGCTGATGAGCAGTTTGCCTTTATGCCGATCGAATTCGGCTGCACATTGATGGCTGGTAAGGCTTTCCAATCGGCCTTGAGAGCTATCTTCGACATGGAACTGTGTCGTTTCAAGGCATGAATTATGAGCTATTATCCTGAGCGCGTTGAATATAGCAAATACCGCGTCTCCGTAGGAGGATGCAGAGGGAGGAAGCTCCGAGCTCATCAGGCTGCGCTTTCATTGAGAAGGGATCGCACACGGGCAATCTCAGAAGGTTCATGGGCCACTGCGCCTTCATTTAGCTCGAGGTAGAGCCGAATGAGATCATCGCGCCGCTGAAGGGCATAGATATTCATATCGAGGCGCAGGCGTCCGGTTACGGTCATGATCTCTCGATATGAGGGTTCATCGAAATCGGAAAGCTTGATTCCGCCAAAGACAGCCAGATCGTTGTCCAGAAAGCGTAGGATAGCTGTCAGGCGCTGCTTCCCATCCACGAGTACCATCGTGTCCGATAAATCTCGATCAGGATGGGTGGAGGCTTGGTGGTCATGCGTAGGGGTGTTCCAAACGATCGAGCGACCAAATTCGCCCCCACGTAATAGGTGCTCGATGAACTTGATGCGGTTTCCTTCATCCCAGACGTGGCCGCGCTGGAAATCGGGGTCCAGGTCTATGCCGCCGTCGTTTCGATATTCTTCGAGGAAGCGGGCAAGGCCTGAGCCTGAGACGGTGGTCTTATAGCGGGCTGATCCAAGATAGGAGGGGATGTCGCTGAGGGAAATCATGGCTTCCTCCGGGGAATGGCAGACATACGAACAGGCCGCCGACATGCAATGATGCCGGCGGCCTGGGTGTATTTTTGTTAGGGTGCGTGTCCTAGATCTCAACCCAGCCGCAGGGATAGGCGTCTAAGAGGGCGGTTAGGACGCTTGGTCCCGCGTCCGCATCCTTTGGGTAGTCGTGAGCCCCGGCCCAATCGATATAGCTCCAGATGATTTCATCACTGGAGACTTGTGGAACCGACATACAGGTGGATTCTTCCGATCCACCCTCAGGTTCGAGAGCTCGGGCATGAGCCTTGATAACGCTCGTGCACTCCTGCATCTGTTGCTCATTCCCATTGATGCCCGAAATGCAAGCTGCATTCAGGTCCTGGAATGTGATGCTGGGTGGGGTGGGCGCAGTTACCGCACCCAGGAGAGCGAGAAGGATCAAGGAATGCGGATCCGGGCGTTACGGTAGCGCTGAGCCAGAGCGGTGAGTTCAGGTGTCCAGAGGATCTCGCTGCGCACTTCACAGCTTTCCCGGTGAAGAGTTGCGATCACGACGCCGAAGTTTTCCTTCACCAGATGCACCAGGCCGCGGTCGGCCGCGATTGCAGCGTAGGTCATTGCCCGCAGGCAAAGGGCGCGATCTTCGTCGATCGGCTTTTTGGGTCGTGCTGCCTGGACGAGGCGGAAGGCGATATTTTTGAGTGCCTCTCGCTGCTCGGAGGCGAGGTTTCGCTTTGCACCGTCCTGTCGGCAGAGGAGATAGGGGGTGACGTTGGTGATATTCAGAGCCGCATTGAGTCCTGCTTGTGCGGCCGCGACGATCGTTGCCCAGTCACTTCGTGCTGCAGCCTGGATGCCTTCGATCGCAGAATGGAAAGTCAGCATCTGATCGTAAGCACTGAACGATCGAATTTTGAGGTTCTCCCCGATAACCTTGGCGACGTCATCTACGACAACGCGCTCCTTCTCCTGCAGAACTAAAGGATTGGTGTTAGCGGGCATTGGCTTGCGCACGGTGCGCATTGCTGTGGCGTCAAGATTGTCGGCATCAAGAACTTTTGACATGGTTTCCCCCAGTCGCGCAGTAATCTGCGAAAGGCCCCCCGGCCTTGGCGGCGCGCATTTTCGCGCAATGAACCTTGGAAGGTCAAGCTGAAATTGCCGTCGTGGGATTATAGCTGAAGCTATGGTCCCTGATCATTGCCTTGGGGGCGGTTTGACGAATTGGATTCCGTCTCTTTCATTTTAGAGACGTACCAACTCCTTTTCCCTTGAGAGATTGTCGGGTCCGGGATCTTTGATGACCCCCCAATCAGTCAGGATCTGCAATGCCTGCTCAACTGATGTGAAAACTTCGTAGCGAACACCGTTTGCGAGGCACCACCATTCAAAGTCCAGTTGGTTGTCTTGCTGCTTGTTTTTTCCGCTCTTGGCTTCAAGAGCGCCGGAACCGTCCGACCAGAGAAACAGGTAATCAGCGGTTCCGTCAATCAGCCCCATCGATTTGGCGATGGTGTATCTGACTTTTGAAAGTCCGCTCTTACGGCCGGCAATCTCGTTCGCTGGATGGGTCCATACTGCGCGTAGTCGGCCCGCTTTGACCAATGCGCGTAGATGGTCGGCGAATGCCACGGCCAGAGCCTCTTCAGGCTGCAGCTTGAGGTTTCTCATAGCCAACCGTCGCATCAGGCGCTCGATGATGGCTTGTGGACGAGGATCTCTTGGGATCTTTGGAGCTTTTAGCTCTGGACTTGGTCTTGCCGCTGGTGGGGTTTTGCCTGGGACTTGAGATCGGGGGTTGGACCGATCGTGCTCTGCGACCAGGCGTCGATATTCCTCCACGCTTATGCGTTCGGTTTCAGCCATAGATTTCTCTTGGTGCGCCGCCGGCGCTATGTCCGGCGGCGTCTATTCGATTGATAGTAGGTGCAAGGCGGCTTCACGGAAACGAAAGTCCGTTCGGGCCATTGCATTGCGGTGAGTTCCCCGCCTTCTACGCAGCCTGTGTCGATGGCGTAGACGTTGTTGAGGATTCTCGGTTTCTCATAGATGACATGGCCGTGAACGACGCAGGCGGCACCTCGATAATCCTGAGCCCAGTCTTCAGAGGTTGGATATCCTGCTTCGTCGATTTCGCCAGTCGGCTTGCCATAAAGGGCGTGAGCCCGAGCTGCTTGGCTGCAGACTCCATGGAGAGCTTCTGGAAGGCCAGCATGAGCGAGTATAAGATTTCCTCCGTCAAGCACGAAATGGGTTTTGAGGGAGGTGAGCCACATAGCCAGTTTCTGCCGGTCGCTCGAAGTAAGGCAGGCAAGCTCACGCACTGTTACCTGCATACCGTGCATTATCTCGAGGTCGGCGCCATTGAGATGACGAGCTAGTTTGTCGTCATGGTTGCCGGCCAAAACCAGGGCATCGTGTTCCTGTTCCAGGAGCATGACGAGGCGAAGGACATCAAGATTTTTAGGCCCTCGATCCGTTAGATCGCCAACGAAGGCGAGGCGTCGACCGGACGCATGGGAAATGCATTCAATGTCAGATCCACAGCTTTGCCTGGCGTGACCAAGCTTCACGAGCAGCTGGCAGAGTTCATCGTAGCAGCCGTGAACATCGCCGATGATGTCGAAGGGACCGTGTAGGTGACTCAGATCGTTCGGCATAGGCTGACGTTCCAAGACAGGTTCAAGCCCCTCAAGTCGAATGGTGTCGACGCGGGAGTGATCGACTGAGATTTCATCGTGTCGAGGCAATACGAGCATGATGCAGTGAAGGCCATTGCGACGGGCAATGCGTGCAATGTCTGCGATCGCTTTTGCGGAGGCGTCCTTGGCCTCGACGAAGATTTGCTTATGGTCGGATAAAATCGCCTCGAAGAGATCAGGTTGCAGCTTGGGTTTTTGGGTGTCCCAAACAAAGCGGTGACATTGGAGGAAGGCGTTTTCGTAGACGAGGCCGACAGGGGACCATTTTTTGGTCGGGACGATGATGCATACCTGATCTGGGAAGGGAATGTGATCGACGTCCATATTAATGTCTTAGCTCTGTCTCTGGGAAAGCGCCACCAGCCTCAGTGTCTTGCAGATCGGCGCATGAGCGTGTGCGATCCGCCCTCATCTTCGTCGCCAACTGTAGCGATGATGTGAAATCCACTCGCTTCGAGACGGGTAACCAGAGCGCTGAATAGCTCGGGAATCTTGATCTCGATGGTCAGTCTGGAGAGATCGGCATGATCGCACAAGATCTTGAATGTCTTGGTCAGCGCTTCATCCGTTGCTTCAAACTGATCGACCCCTTGAACGCTTATGGTTTGCCCGACTCTGCGAATGATCGCTTCAACTCCGAGGCGAGAAATGCGCCGGGCGACAGCGTCAATCGGGGTAATCTGCGGCTGTTCAAGTAGGTACGAGGGTAGGGGCATCAGCAATCCTTGTTTAGGCCAGGCGGGCGGCGTACGTGGCGATGGTCTTGCGGTCAGTTTCTGCGATGCAGTAGGCGAACTGTTCCCAAAGGACATGGACAGCACACCGGATCGCAGTGACGGCATTGTATTGATCGTTAGATGCGTGGAGAATGTCCTCGACGAAGGACGCAGCATCACCATGTGATGCGTGGTTCGGGTCGAGAGCAGTTCCCTGGGGTACATTTGGGGTAGACGGGCCGATATTCTCGACTCCGCTTAGGGCAATCAACAGCCAGCCGTTTTCGGGATCGATGTCGCTGGCTGCATGATGTGCCGTGACCAGGAGGGCAGCAAGAACTTTGTCACGATCACGGGCTGGGTAAAGAGCGCATATCTGGGAAATCTGAGCGGTCTGTCTCCGGCGAAGTTCAATGTACCAGGATGGAGGTGACACGCTCATGTCGATGGTCTGCGGCCGGTGGCCGCCAATACCTGTTCTCCCAAACGCTCCGGGATTGGCGCATTGTTCATGGGGGTTTCCTTCGTCGTACTTCTAACGGCAAAACTCCCATAACTTCTCACTCTACCCGTACTTCGCCACGATCGCTGCGTAGGGGTCCCTACCGGCTCGACGCGCTATCTCGAAATCCACCATGGATCGTGGGAACCGGGACAAGATAATTGATGCGCGGCGTTGCCGCTGGTCATCGCTCGGACCGAGCTGGAGATTGTCGAGTTCAAGCCAGTCAAGCAGATCGTCGTGCTGGTGAATGGTGGCGATCGACCAGCAGTGATAGTCCTCGTCCCAGACAAGGTCAGCCGCGTGAATGAATTCTGCTTTGGGAGCACTCAAGAGCGCTATTGTGGGTGCTTTGTCGGCGAGGCGGCCGGCGGCAATTGCTAGCTTGGTCTCAAAGTTGAGTGAGCGATCATAGATGCCGCCCTCATAATAGGCAGTCCAGTGTTCATCCTGAAGACCTCGAGACACGATAGCTGAACCCGGAGCAATCACTGGATGTTTGCCCGTTGCTGGAATGAGAAGGGCAGCGTGTTGAATGCTTGGGCGATAGTCCATTGGTGTTCTTCCCTTAAACAGTAATCCCTCAAATCTACTCAAAATTTTCACTTCAGGGTGAGCCGCTCGGCGGCGCGTCTCAATGTCCTTCCGGAGCGACGCAGTTCGGTATATAAAGTCCCTAAATCTGGGTCCGGGGTAGAGAATGAAGCGCTTATTAAAGATCCTTTCGTCCAATGCGATTTGGTTTTGGACTGTGGGCGCCATCGGGGTGATGGTGCTGGCGGTTGTGACGGGTGCTGTCTTTTGGAATTCCCTGAAGGTGGATCAGAACCGTCAGGAGATTGAATCCGATCGGAGCCGGTCCCTCGAAATCATCATTGCGGCCAACGCTGTCGAGACGGCTATGCTCGAGCGTCAGCGGACCATGCGCGGAATTCTTATTTCAGATAAGGTCGAAAATCAGAGCCTTATTCGAGATGCTGGGGCTGAAATTAAAGCCAGGCATCTTCAGGATCTCGTGGTTGATGATCCAACCCAAAAACAGCGGGCGATGTGGTTGGAGGATCTGGTTGAAGGTCAATCACGTCGCATTGAGCGCAATTTTCAAGATATGCGTGCAGGTCACAAAGATCTTGCAAGTGACCGGGTCACCTCGGGTGAAGGAGACCGAGCTGTATCAGTTGCTCATCAGATTGCTCAAGAGATGGTCGATGCAGAACGTGATTATCTCAATAAGCAGCGCGTGGCGGCTGCGAATATCGCGCGAAGCGCTGAAAATTATACCTACGCGATCGGCTTCATCGGGCTGTTGGTGATCGTTGTTGCTGGAACGTCGGTGACGATCAGCTTATCTGCTTCCTGGTCGAACAGGTATCTCGAAATCGAGAAGCGGCTCTCAGATGCTACGCGGATGAGTGAAGAGCGTATGCGGATCGCGCATGAAGCAACAGGGGCGGGATCATGGGAGATTGTCCGCGGTGAGACTGGTTGGGTATGGAGCCCAGAGATGTTCCGCCTCTATGACCGTGATCCTGAACTCGGGATTCCGTCAATCGAGGAGTGGCGCCGGCTGGTCCATGTGGATGATCATGCAATTTGTCCGTGGTTGAATTCCGATCGAGCTTTGTCGCAGTCGTTTGATGCAACCTTCAGGATCACGACGACTTCGGGGGCTTGGCGCTGGATTGTCTCCCGCGGCTTTGCTTTCCAGCGCGATGGAATGGACCGGATGGTCGGGCTCGATGTCGACATCACCGAGCAGGTTTCAAACCGCGAAGAGTTGGCGCGGTTGAATGCACTCCTGAACCGAGAGGTTATGGATAGCCGTCGTGATAAGGCGATGGTGTTTGAAGCTACGTCAGATTTGATGGCTGTCATCATGCCCGATGGAACTCTGTTGTCGGCTAATCCGGCATGGGGGCGTGTCCTGGGCATCTCTGCAGAAGAGGTAATCGGCCAGAACATTTCCAATTTGATTGCCGACGATGGGCGATGGAGGAATGCTGGCGATGCCTTCACGCTAGAAATGGTGGCGTCCGATAAGAGCGTTCGCCAGGTTGAGTGGGTGATCGCTTCGGGCCCCGAAGGTAGGATGGTGGCTGCCGGCCGCGACGTTACTGTCCAGCGCCAGGTCGAGGCCCGTTTGCGTGAATCAGAAAGCCATGTTCGGCAGCTACAGAAGATTGAGACGATTGGTGAGCTGACGGGTGGTGTTGCACATGATTTCAACAACATGCTCACCCCGATCTTTGGCTATCTTGAGATGCTGATGCGTCGGCATGGTGATGATCCAAAGTCGGCTCGGATGATTTCGACCTGCATGGCATCAGCCGACAAGGCTAAGGTACTGGTATCGAAGCTTCTTACGTTCGCAAGGCGACAACATCTGGAGTACCAGATTGCGGATGCCGGAGAGCTAGTCTTGGGGATGTCGGAACTCGTTGAGAAGGCGGTTGCTGGCGCTGGAGTTGATTGCCGGATCGAGGTGGAGGGTATTGCATCGAAAGTCCGTGTGGACATCAACCAGCTTGAGATGGTGCTCATGAATCTGGCAGTCAACGCGCGCGATGCAATGCCGCAAGGGGGCAGAATTCACATTGCTGTCCGCCGGGCTCTTGATGATTGTGCTCCGGTATCCGCGAGCCTCAAACCGGGATCCTATGTCGTGATCTCGGTTGCAGACACAGGCTGCGGTATGGATAGTGAGACGCTGGCGAAGGCCGTGGAGCCCTTTTACTCGACAAAGGGTGTGGGGAAGGGCACCGGTCTGGGTCTGTCGCAGGCGCATGGTATGGCTGCTCAGCTTGGTGGTGCGCTTGTCCTCGAAAGCACTGTTGGTTTGGGGACGGTGGCATCGATCTGGTTACCAGAGATCGACAGTGGTTTGAGCATGCCATCCTTCCGCGATTCCAGTCTTGGTCAGCAGGTGACCATGGAGAGGCAGAGGATTTTGTTGGTCGATGATGATGTCGCGGTCCGCACGAGCATTGAGATGATGCTGAGTGAAATGGGGCATGAAGTCGTTGCTTGTGGGAGTGGCGATGAAGGCCTTAGAGCATTCGCGGCAGATGACCATTTCAACCTGCTGGTCACTGATTATCTGATGCCGAATATGACCGGTACGGCTTTGATCAATAGGGTCCGTGAGCTTGAGCCAAATATGCCGGCGGTCATTGTTTCAGGCTACACGACTATGGCTGAGCGGGATGATCTTGAAAATTCGATCCGCTTGGCGAAGCCTTTCACCTCAATGCAATTGGCTGAAGCTGTTGGACGGTTGGTGGCTGTGCCCGTGAGCCTTTCCCTTGGCGATAACGTTGTTCATCTCAGCAAAAAGGCCGCTGCTGGATAGCAGCGGCCATTGATGGGGCACAGCGCGCTGGCCGGACCTTGGTGATTGAATGCATTGAAATGGCGATCGTCAGGCAAAGAGCTTTGGGAAAAGCGTATCCTGGGTATCACTTGGGAAACGAAGTGATACCGGCCCCTTCGGGGTATCGGAGGCCAGCAGTCCGGCATCGGTTAGCTCCTTTAGGACGCGTCGCGCGCTGCGCTCGGGCAGTCCCGTGAGACGCGATGCTGCGCCCCGCTCGAATTCTCCTCGAATAAGGGCCTCCTGGAGCAACCAGTTACTCTCCGGAGACAAGCCATCTGTGATCAACACATGGCGCTCAAGCCGCTTCGATAGGGTGTCGAGTTCGAAGAGGCCCGACATGTAGCTGATTTGATCGAGACAGACTTTGAGAAACCACTCAGCAAATCCCACCAGATGCGCTTCGGAAAGGTTTCCCCGGCCATCGCGCTCTCCCTGACGCGGTGCATCGGCCGAGGCCATGTATTTGCGATATTCTGTCCGGCCAGCATCTCCGGGCTCCAGCCCGCGTGCAAGCCCTCGAGATACCGACCACAGCCCGTGCGCGCCGATCCCTGCCTTGAGCGCCATGGCGTGGCTCATCAACCGACTAACCCGGCCATTGCCATCGGGAAAGGGGTGAATCCAATTGAACCGGTGGTGTGCTGTTGCCAGTGCTAGTATGCGCTTTGCTTTCCCGGCTCCCACTGCGGTCAAGCGCATTCCATCCTTGGGTTCAAAGGCAAACCGCGAGAAGAAATAGCTCATGAAATCGGCCACTCTGGCCGACGATGGCGGAATGTGGCGGCCGATCTGGACATCGTGCTCAGCCCTTGATCGCCATTCGCCCGGCGTCATTACAAAGCTTCGCTCTCCACCGCTCACGGTGAGCATGTCGATCGAGGCATCCGCGTAGAAATCTCGATGCAGTTGCAGGATAAAATCGGGGTCGGCAGGATCCGGAAGTTCGCCATGAATGGCAGCGCGATCGATGGCTTCCTGTACGCGGTAATGCGCTGCAGCTTCGGCCATGAGATCTCGTTGATCGTCATCGCGTTCGCCGGCCAACGCGCGCTCGATATCCCGTGGACGGGTGCGGTGTCCCTCGATGAGGTTACTGTAGTAGGTGTTCATCACTCGCACGAGGCTGGCGAGATGGAGTGCGGTCTGCGGATGAAGTGCTCGCCCAAGCCTTTCGGCCTTGGCTGCTATTTCAGCGATTAGATCGGGCAAATCGCCGGCCGGTGCATCGATCCGTGCAGGCTCGATCTGTGTGGGGGATTCGACATTTATTGCCACAGTTTTGGCCGATCCTACTAGCAGGTTATCTTATGCTCATATTAGCCTCAGAGCTACCATTTTCCAAGGCTTATGGGTTGCATGATGCACCGGCTGATGAGCCATTTGGCCGTTTATTTGGCCGATCTTCTGGCCAAAATAGGCTATGTTTTCGGCGCCCTGCGGTAAGTTCCCCACCTATCACGACTCTACCATGGCCAGGTACAGTGATCGTGTTTTCGAACCGCTGTTTGCGATACAGGATCCGCTCTGACAAATCGATTGGGTTAGACCGCTGGAAGCCCTCTAACCCAATGATCGGAATACCCCTCAGCGGTTCAGATAACGGATTGCGGCGTCGTGAATATCGACCTCGAATGGGTGCTTTCCAGCCCATTCCTGGACCCATTGTGGGGCCAGTGGGGATCGCGCGAAATCGTCGGCATCATGGCTACCGTCTAGGATCGCACCCATTCGCTCAGATCCTAAGAGTAGGACGTCCCAGGTGGCGTCCCAGCTGTCTGCTCCTTCTGGATTGACCGGGACGACATGCCTGCCCAGGTCGATCTGGGGTAGGAATGTCGCGATCACGACACGGCTTGAGTCCCAAGCCTGGTTGGTTTCTGTCCCTGGGGACAGCAGGTAAGTCAGCGCCTTCTGCCAAGCTTCGACGTTCGCAGCCTGATAGATCAGATCCAACGGTAGCAGGACGGCCAACTCGTGGGCGTTGTCCTGGGCATCTTCTGTTCGGATGAGGTGGCCACCGAGCTTTTCGATATTCGGTCTCTTGGCGGCTTCATAGATGGCCAGATCGGTCAATGCCTTCGCCCGAGCGTTTTCGTCGTCGGGGTCTTCCCAGCTGAAGGAAATGTCTGGGGCTATCCAGAGCTGCCCCTGATAGAAGATTGAAAAGCCCATTCGGGCCTTCAAGCTGCCAAGGTCGAGGACCGTTCCTGGACAGAGGAACTTGTGATCGATGGGCCCAAGATTTTCGAACTGATTTGAGCTTTTGGTGTCCTGCCCGTTCTCATCGGTGACCCAGGTGGGATCTTCCTCTTGATGGCGACTGATGCCGATCGAGTCAGGGGTTGCCGCTGGCGGAGGGGGTGACTTGGATTGCCCGTTTAGATCGATGTCGATCGTGAGGCTTTCCCAGTTTTCGGAGTCATGGCAGTCGAAATAGGTGTCGATCTTTTCATCACGAGAGAGGTCATAAGGGTGATCCGGGACGCTCTTTTTGTGGGAAATATCGGACCAGTTATCCTCGCAGTATTCAGCGACGAGCCCTTGGAGGGCATCGTTTGAAAAGGCATGGAAGGTGTCGATCCCGTGTCGATGCGTGATATAGGCGATATGAATGGTGATCGCGCCGCCGGCGCCCGTGGAGCTGCTTGGCTGGGGGGTATCGAGCTTGGGAATGGGCTCGTTACCGATGTGGGTGAGATCCAGCAAATGGCCGTAAGGAGAGACGCCGAACTTTTCGCGGCGTTCATCTTCGATGACCTGCTCGATGAAAGTTTGATCGATTGCGTAAGGGCTGCCGGCCAGAGGATCGAAAAGCACCGTCATGGCAGTGCCGTCGCTGAGGTGGACTTCACCCTTTTCGATTGCGGGAGGAGGTGTCAGGGCGCCGGTTCGGGCGGCCGCGGTCATTTCCCCGGAGTTGTGATATCCGAAAGCTGCGCTGGCGACCTCAAGCAGTTGGGAACGCTTGAGGGAGATGCCCTGTGCGTTGAGCGCATGGGCCATACGATCCAGGAGGATCTTCGTTGATGTGGTCATTCTATTCTCCGAACGGCAGCTGGTCTGGCGCGGGGGTCTCGTTAACCGCATGCCCAGCTGCCATCATCGAATAGACGGAAGCGAAGTCACATGCTGGGTTGTCCGTAGCTTCGCCTGCAGCAAATGCTGCGCCTATCAGGCTGAGACCGGCGGGCGCTACGGAGCCCGGGAGGTTCTCCCTCATAGCCCCTGCTCACAGGAGCTATGAGGAAGCCGCCTTGCGGCGGTTTCCTTTTAATCGAGAGTATCTGAGAAATCCTCAAAATCGACTTCAGGTGGTCGCTCGAGGACACTCCAGGTGGCAGCGATCGCGGTTATGAGTGTAGCGATACCGAACAGGCCCGCGCAAATGGTGGTTGTCCAGTTTCTAAACTCAAATACCAGGTTGATCGCCAGGATCGCTCCATAGCCAAATGCTGCAGCAAAGCAGGCCATCCTGATGCTTGTTGAATCTGGGCGAGGATTCCGAGCGAGAACATGGAAGCTTAGCGTAAGCATGACGAGCATGGCGAGGAAGGCAATGGAGATGGAAAAGACACCTTTCCATGTGCCGAAGAGGATGACTCCTCCGGCGATCTCCATGACGAGGAACATCATGTAGGCCATGCGTCGCTCCCTTCCCATTCGATGTCATCCGCGGGGATTAACGTTCGGTCCAGGCTGAGATCGAGTATGCGTCCAGCGATAAGGAGTGCCCCAACCGCAGCCATTATGCCCCCAATGAGCATGGCAGGGCCTGCGAAACCCAAGTTCAGCTTTAGAATGCCTTGAACTAGGGTTGATGGTGCGAAAATCGCCAGGATCGCTGCCAAGCCATAGGGAGTGGCTGGGAGAGCCAATCCGGCGAAAGTCACTCGGTCGTGAGATCCACTGACCGTTCGTCCAAGGGCATGGAGGCTAAGTGCGAACATGAAACAGCCGGAAATCCCGCTGACGGCTCGCCAGATTGGTAGACGATAGGGAAGGGATATCCAGTAGAGGCCGGCGCATAGCATTGCGCAGAGCATTCCCAGGGCGGCCACGATCACTAGGTCGCGACGAATTTTGTAAGCGGATGCCATATCAATCTCTGGTCAGGGTTATTGTTTCTGAGCCTTTGGCCCGGTTTGCGCGCCATTCTGCGATTGGGAATGGAAGGACTGTATTATCGGGACATTCTGCGACGATCCGGAATGCTTCGTCGAGCGATGCTTCGATAAGCGACGGGCTCCCTGCAATCGTAATGGTTCGGTCCTGCGTGGCTAGGGCAAGCGCTTTCCAATAGGCTTGTGTGACTGCTTGCCGGGGAGGCGTTTCGCCAACCAGAATGAGCTCGCTATGGCTCAGATTGGGGACCAGCTGAGCATCGTCGGTTACAAGGATTGAAGCCGAACGAGGGCGAGGGGGGAGCTGTGAAGTGGCCGCAAACTTCCCATCGATGATCGTAGTGTAGAGTGTGACCTCGGGGGACATGGGGCTAAGCGGGCCGCGGATCTGCTTTTTCTGCCCGGCTGGCGCTGGAGCTGGCATTGCCGATTTCTTGCTCATTCTCGGATCCCCGTATTGTGGGTAGCCTTCATGAAGGCTTCGACGGCCGCCTGGCGGCCGTGTCGCGTAAGGATGCGCTCGGCGAGAGCTGTGAGTTTGCGGATGTCTGTTTGGCGCTCTGGCATGGCTTCAGCATTGTGAATCCAGACGATTGGGTGAGGGATCGGGACATAGCCAGTGTCACGCATGGCCCTTGAGGCGATGCCGGCAGCAATGTCAGCACGATCGTTGATTTCGACGAAGGGATCGAGATCTGTGTCTGTTGCGCGCTTTGTGTGGCCCTTCTGGTGGACCAGGGAGACGATGTCACCGATTTCGTCGCGTAAATCAGCAACTTCCTGCCAAAGTACCTGGTGCTTGATCGCGCGTGAGCCATTGGTTCGCCAACGATTGGCCTCCCAATTTGAGAGGTGATCGTTGAATGAATTCAGGACGTACTCGCTATCGAGGACGATCGTGAAGTGATCACCCGGGGCCATAAGTGCATTATCGGGATCAGCTTCGAGAGCTTCCTTGAAATCTCGAATGGTCTCCAAAGCGCAAAGGAAGCCGCGAAGTTCGATGTCGCCTGTCGTGGTTCTGGGGCGACCACCAGTTAGAGTTTGCGTGAATCCTGGAGCCTTTGGATGGTCGGCTTCAAATTGAATTACAACGCCATAGGCGCCAGGACCTTCAGCCTTCCGGGCTTCACCGTCGAAGGAGCCCAAAGAGGATCCATCGCTTGCGATGAGAGGCATTATGCAGCGCTCCGTTGAAAGGTGGGAAGATCGAAATCTGCTTCGTCAGCAGCCCAGGTCCAGACAGCGACCGTCCGGGTGAAGCTGACAGCTTCTCCGGGGGCATGCTGATAATGCGATCGCCAAAAACTGCGCTCGCGCGTTCGATGGGTGTTGATGAGTGCATATCCGGGGAGGGTTCGAACCGAAATTGGACCGCCACTGAGTGAGACGCTTTCGTCGTTTGCCATGTGAGCAATTGCTGATCCGATTTGGAACCGGTTCGGAGTCGAGCTGCTGCCCAGTGTAAGCTCACTTCCGGCTTTGCAGCTTTTCCAGGGGTGACTGATCTCGACCAGGTCTCCCGCCTTTGGAAACATGTGGCTACAGAGCCCTACAAAAGGGAGCATCTGCCCGATGGGACTATTTCGGTCTGGCGCATAGCCAAGCCTCTCCAGAAGGTCGCAGGCCCGGCTGTTTAAACGAGCCTCATCGTCGGCATTGATCAGCGATCCTGTGAAAGGGGCGCCGGCAAGTTCCATTCGGAGATGCTGGCCGAGGGATACAGAATGACCGGCCGAGTAAAGGATGCTCAGGGCTCGACGATAGACGAGGTTGTTAGCCATTGAGATGGATCCGTTCGCTAAGGGTGCGCGAAAGGGGAATTTTCCTCCCTTCCGACCTTTCAAAGGGCTTCCCATCAATCAAACGAGTTTCGCATATTTCGGCTGACGCTGGCGGGAATGTAGCAATGAAGTCGGTATATTGGGGTGATCCGATAAGGGGCTGCCGATATTGGATCATTTCACCTTCGAGAGAGATCTCGGTCGGCTGGAAAGCGAGCGCTTCAAATGTGAGCGCGGAGTGAAGCGCGACCTCAAAATTCTTCCTGCGGGAAGCGAGAAGGGATTTGCTCGACCGGACGTGAGGGTCGTGCCGAAATTGAAGAGAGGAAGAGGGGGTGCCCTTCATTTCCGAAATCAGGACGAGTGTCGAGCCTGGTTCGAATGTGATCCACAGTTCGACTTCGATCTCGCTGGTTGCAGGATCCAAAGCTTGCAGACTGACCTTGCGCCGCCAAATGTGCTTTGAGCGATTCCAAGGGCCTTCACTGGATACGGGACTGGGATAATCGTATGAGATGTGAATGCTCTCAGCGATTGTTCCACGCTGGGCCTCTAGGCAATCCTCGCGGCATTGGGGGTTGCGGAGCGTTTCAACGGCCGCCCGAGGAGTTTCGAAAATGATCGCGGTCCCTTCAGGAGCGCGACAAATGAGTTCAAGAATCTCGCAAACTTGATCCGGCCGGGAATCATCTGGAACTAGGAATTCCGCCCATATGCTTTTCATTACCCACTCCTTCGAAGTGAGAGTGGAAGCGTATGCCTGTAATCTCTACCGATCGAAGATCGAGCCGGAGAGAATAAAATCTTGGAAATTATCATGTTCCGCCTACGGGCTTTGCCCAGCTCCGATAGGAGCGTCCCCAAAATTCCTATATTCAGGAACCATCAGCGGAGCCAGTCGAAAAGTGCTAACAAAAACGGTGTTAGCATGAAAAACCCTGCCCTTACCGCTTGAGGGAAGCGGTAAGGACAGGGTTGCATAGGTCAGAAATTCTTAGTTTGCGCCGATCGAGCGATAGGCTGGCGAGAGTGTTCCAGGCTTCCTGCCGCGCTTCTCCTTGGGAGCATCGACCTTCTTGGCCTTCTTGGAACGAACCTTGAGGCCAAGGCCTGCAGTCTTCGCCTGCTTGCGTTTGCCTTCACTGTAGGCCGGCGGAGCGTTGGGATAATCGTCCGGCAGGTTCCACTTTTCGCGGTACTGATCGAGGGTCATGCGGAAGCGGTTGTTCAGATATGCCTTGAGGAGGGTAACCTCTGCATGATCTTCAAGGCAAACGATCTTGTCCTTGTAAACCCCGGGCCAACGCTCTGGATCCACCTGGTCGGCCGGATCCTTGATGTCGCGTTTGGTGATCTGAGGGGAAGCTGCGCTGCGACGGGTGACCAGCTCACGCTTGGGAGCCTCTGTCTCGGCGAAAAGTGTTGCAGCTGCGGCAGGAGCAGCCTCGACTACAGTCGCTGCAACCGACGGGGTAGCTGCTGCGGGAGCAGCAGCTTCAGTACGCTTACGAAGGGCGCTCTTGGGAGCCGGGGCCGACGCAGGCTCGACTGCAGGAGCTTCTGTTGCAACCGGAGCAACCTGAGGGGAAGCTGCCGCGATTGCAGGAGCTCTGGGAGCATCCTGGAAGGCTTCTGGGTGACCTTTGAGGTAGTCATCCTCGAGCTTCACCAAAGACTGGAAAACCGATTCGATCAGTCCCACGACGTCGCCGGATGGCATCTTGTTGTTGGACATATGAGAAGTGACGATGCTCGTCGTCATCCTCATGATGGTACTTGTCATCGAAGGAACCCTTCATGCTGGAGGTCGGTTAGGAGGGACAGGAACTCTGGATATATGCTTTTATCGGGTGGGTCTTTAACGAACGTTATGTGGATTCGGATCTTTTTGAAATACCCTCATTAGAGAACCATCGAAGAAAATGGCTCATATCCACATAGGTCCACAAGTGCCTTGCGGTTCAGGATCCGCAGGTTGCGCTCTGCGGTCCGATCGGAATAGTCGATATATCCAGCCTGCCTAAGCCGGCTGAGGGTCCGGCTGATGTGAACGTAAGTCGTTGAAAGGCAGGATGCTATGAGTTCCTGAGTGAGAGGGATGGACATAACGTTGTCCCGCGCAAGTCCGGCGATTTCCAGGCGATCATAGAGCTCGAGGAGCCAGTGGGCCATCTTCCCCTGACCTTCCAGGCCAAGCCGATAGATCTGATTCATGTACAATTCGCCGTCCGTCGGACGTCCAAGGCTACCTGCGTCATCCAGAATGATTGGCGTCAGGCTGATCTGCGTTATTGCACAAAGATCGACGCGATCAGGCAATGGCAGATTGTCAGCGAATCCCAGACGATCTCCGGGGATCACAAGGGCGATAACCTGACGTGAGAAGGAGCGTCCTTCCTGTGACTTGGCAGCCCAGCCTTGAGACAGGATAAAAGGCCCTCGATTCATGACAAGGTTATACTGGCGCGATTCGCCCTTTGAGAGGGTCAAGGGGTTAGAGAACTCGGGCTGCCTTGCCGCGCTAGGCGTAATCATAGGCGCAACCGCAGGTAGGCGTTTGGCCGACTGCTGGTCGTAGTGGGTTGCCCTGGCATTTTTGAGATCAGATCCAGTTATGATTTGTCAGTGAACAAAACGCGGAAGCTGCGTGCTGAGGTTCCGAATTTCCTTTGGTCGGTGGTGGTAGGACCGCGGGTCATGGATTGTGTTAGCGCGGTAGAAAATCGTTGAAGGGCGCCGGTAGCAGATTTTTTGGTGAGAGCATCAGCGGGCAGGATCAAATGAGCAGATTTTGAGGCAGTCTGTTGACCGCCTGATCTGTATTGCTTCTTCTCCAGAAGAATCTCATTGCAATACATGAAACCAACCCTTCAACTTATAGAACAATGCGAGAACCGCGTTATCAAACTGACCGAATCCTGTTATCAGGTGTTTGAGGCAAAGCAAATATGCAAACATTTGTGGTGGGGGTCAGGATTTCCCCCACTTGGGCCTCGACTCGACGATGGAATATACCGCTTTGCCGGTTGGTTCAGGGACTAATCTTATTGATGGATCAATTTGGGACGATAGGCTATTGTCCTTGAATTCCAGACATCCGGGGGGATTATGTTTTACGGGAAGCGCGTGGCGGCTTTGATCGGCTTGAGCCTCATTGCACAGCCGCTGTCTGCTAAGGTGACGTCTAATTTTGGCATGCGAAAAGACCCATTCCATGGGGCCGCCAAAATGCATTCGGGCATGGATATGGCGGCTCCGGTCGGGACACCGGTATATGCTACGGGGGATGGAATTGTTCGTCGGGCAAGAGTTGCTGGTGGATATGGCAATCTTGTGGAACTCGAGCATGGCTATGGCCATCAGAGTCGCTTTGGGCACTTATCAAAAATTTTGGTGAGGGAAGGCCAGTTTGTCCGCCGGGGGGATATGATCGGCCTGGTTGGATCTACGGGCCGATCGACCGGCCCTCATTTGCATTATGAGGTCAGGATCAACGAAAAGGCGGTTGATCCCAACAGGTACATGCAGATTGTCTTCCGGAGTCAGCCGGACTGGCGCGCTGTCCACGCATCGATGTTTGGTGGAGCGCCTGCGCCTCGGGCTGCAGGCACTATCGCCATGGCGCGAGTGCTGCCGGAAAAAAAGATAACCGGAGATCTGGAAATTGATTTCGGAGGGAAGGCGCCTTCGTCTGGAAGTGCGGCTGGATCAACGCACCGATCCAGATCAGGATTCTCGGCCGGCCACTCGTCTTATAAAGATTGACTATTCAGGACAGTCCCAGCCATTCGGCCTGGCGGGCAAATAGCGCAAGGGGCGTGTCCCCTGCCCAGCGTAGAACTCTGCATCAAGGGTGAAAGTGCGAGGAACTGCGGTGTTGGATATTGCATAGGTCCACCCGTCGGATTCGACGGAGCAAAGGGTGATTGCGATTTCTTCGCCCAATCCAATGGGCATCACGGCGATGTAAGGGTCATAGACCCCTGCCCGATGCTCAAAGATCTGGCCGATTGCGTTCTCAGCATAACCTACAAATCCAGAGATTGAATTATTCAGTCTGCGGCTGGATGCCTGGGATCTGTCGAAGCCCAACTCAATGGGGGCTTTTGAATATGCCGAGATCCTCAACATACCCCTGAAATCAATTCGATGTGGCATTCGAGCCAGTATGAAGCTGTGCGACATTTCTTAAATCCCGTGTGGAAACAGATGAATCAAGAAACTGAGTGAGACAGGCTTTTATGTTGAAACAAGCGAATCCTGACCTCGCATAATGAAATTTGTCACAACAGTTACGGCCTCCTCGATTTGCTCTGGGAAGCGTTCGGCATAATCAGGCATGGTTGCTTGCTCAACAAGAGAACGCGCTCGCTGTGAGAGGCTGCAGCCCTCAGGCCCTGAGAGATAAGTGGTCATTCATTGCTCCAAGATATTTCAAACTCTGCCGGCCAGCGATGGAGTTGTGCTCAACATCGCTGGCCGGGGCGGGAGCCAATTTATAGGAGGATGGCTCCCGAATTGACGGGTGGATAGTTCAGGTGAGCCAGGTTTTGAGAGTTAGCCCTGGCTCGGTCGACCAAGGCGCAGCGCTGCCTAAGCGACCTTTGGTCGGATCAGAAAGGAGTTACAAGCGTTGCGAAAAATCTTGTGTTAACATTATGCGCCGATTGCCTATCTGTCAATCGGCGACCTGGCTTTTCAGGGACCTTTGTAATTCTGCTAAAGACCCTGTTTGACGTAACCCCCTGAACGGATTAGGGTCCGCGGAAATTGGGGGATTGCAACATTTATGAAGTTTGATGCTCGAGCCTTGTCCTGGCAGGCTCTTTCAGTTGCTTTGGCTGCGCAAATGACCTTGGCATCGACAGCCGAGGCTGCAGGCCCAGGCTATGGTCATCAGGGTATGGTGACGTGCGCAACGCCGGATATGTGGACTGGAAAGGAGCATATTTCAGCAGTTGCCCCTCTGCTTAGCCAGCCCTCGGAAATGGCTGCCCCACCGTCCACCATTGAGATCTCTTCCGAGGTTGGTTCTGGTCTAGAAACGGGGCGAGAACGAAAAACATGGGCTCCCGAGTATAAGGGAACTGGAGCGGATCGCTTGCAGGGTGCGGATCGAGCTCGTGTCATGTCCTATGGCGTTCTTTGGCTTGTTGATCCGCGGGAGCTTGGCGTTTCGGAGGCTGCTGCGATCAGTGCACTATTGCGTTCGGGTGCGAAGATCGCTCGATCGGAAGGCGACGGTCGGGTCTATTTCCGAGCACTCGAAAAGAACAAGGACGGTGTTGCTCAACGCGCAGCCAAACTGCTCGGAGGGACATTGGCCTCCAGTCCTCGTGTGTCCATGGCCGTAACAAAAAAGCCAGCAGGAGCGTTCCAAAACCCAACATCTCTGGCCAGCTTCACTCTTGGTGTTGATGTGGCGATGTTACGTTTGGAAGGTCGGGTATCAGATGATCCGATCTCGTTTATCGAAACCTTGCCTGGTGGGATGAGCGTTATGCCCTTCGGAACCAGCTTTGTGGTGCATGTTCCAGCAGTTCGTGCGCGCGACCTTTGGGACAGCCTGGATAGCGAGGGGCGTAGGATTCTACTCGTGGGGGCGTCGTCAGAGGTTAAGGAAGGATCCCAGGTCAGCCAGGCGATCAAATACTGTGGAGGATCGGCTTTGATGAGGCGGTTCCCGACACCCAAAGTTCTTCGTTCAACGATGGATAATGCGCTGCTTGAAGTTGAGGGTCAGAATCTCCTCGCAAATGAAGGTGACCTGGTGATGGTGCTACAGGCGCCAGCTTGGGGTCGTGGAATTGAGGTCGCAATGATGCGCTTTGTGGGCCGGTGACTAGCAATCCAGATTTCCAGACTCGGTATGTGAAGCATGCGGGTGAGTTGCCTCAGGTGGGGCGACTTGCTCGTATTCCTCTTTTGATGACGGGTTCTGAATTTGATGAGCGAGACCTTCGTAAGGCTGGTGCTTTGCGTGGGAAGCTTGGGTGGAGCATTGCTCGAGACGGCTCTGTTGCAAAAATCGTGAAGCTTGAGCATGCTTGGCGGAGATTGGACGGACGGAACGATGACGGATTTCAAGTGGCGCCATTTCCAGGGTGATGTGATCCTG
>Ga0208180_1000693_pt1 | contig 26113 bp, 27 predicted proteins | sample MalvireepMed_s16_FD_184241 | JGI IMG/M metagenome (GOLD analysis project Ga0208180, IMG submission 184241) | Marine viral communities from the Global Malaspina Expedition - Malaspina viral metaG DeepMed_s16 (SPAdes) (version 2) | ecosystem: Environmental > Aquatic > Marine > Oceanic | place...
TCATTTCAATATCCTCGTTATTTTAAATAACAGTTGATCAATTCTTTTTTATAAATACGTCGATCTAATAGCGGTGTCAAGTAAAAAAAGTTGTTGACGAAAAAGTTTTTTTAGAATACCCTATTTGAACCACAGACGGGGGTAGTATATAATCCAATGAAACATAATGATGACTTTATAGGTGTGTATCACCCGTATCCAAAAGAAAATCCTACCCCTTGGAATAAAGAAAAAGAGGACGATGGGCAGTTAGATCTATTTAAAGATTATAAACCCCCTTTGCCCCGTTGGAAAAAACTGCTATATAAACTATTGCGGAAAAAACAAAGATGTAATGATTAATTACAATCATGGGGTAGATATTCCTGATGAATTTAACTGATTATTTTGTAAACCTTAATTTATATGTAGGAGAGACATCTAGAGATGATTGTCCCAAATGCAGGAAAGCCAAGACGTTTACGGCAACGAACATGGGTGCGTATATATTATACAATTGTTATCATGCGGATTGCAATTTTTCTGGAAAAGTGCAAGACAACATTAACAAGTCTAGTTTTAAGAATGGTAAAGTTAAAGTAGTTAAAGAGGAGTTCGATGCTAACAACCATTTCTATGTTGATATAACCAGAGATGAAAGAGCAGTAAAATATTTAAAATCAGCAAACTCTTTCGATGCTTACTGCGATGGTAGAGTTAAAATAGTATATGATATAAAACAGGACAGGGCTACTTTCCTAATCTTTAAGGATAGAAAAGTTGTAGATGCCTGTGGTCGCAAATTAGGCAAGTATGGTTCCAAATGGCACAGATATGGGTCAACAAAGCTGCCCCTTATTGTACCTAGCAAACAAAATTCTAGAACTGCTGTAGTCGTAGAGGACTGTGCATCTGCCTGTTCAGTCTCATGTTTGCACAATGGAGTAGCTTTATTAGGAACGTACTTGACAGATGAAGCGTTGGGTTGTATAAGAAAATTTGATAGTGCTATAGTTTGTCTAGATAAAGATGCTTCTATCAAATCTATACAGATAGCACAACAAATAAAATCGTTCATGCCAGTAAGGGTAAAAATACTGGAGACTGACTTAAAAAACCTATCTCCAGATAAGACCAAGGAGTTTTTTAACTTTGATTGAACAAAAAGTACTAGCCTTGTGTATGAAAGCACACTTTTGGGACAGGGCAAAAAATATTCTAGAACCTGATATGTTTCCGAGAGAGTGGATGCCAGTTGTATCTTCTCTATTTTACGCACAGAAACATTACGAGTCTGACATAACAGTAGATGAACTACTATCTGTACACAGAGATTTAAACCCTGCTTTACCAGAATCTACAAAGGAAAGCACCGAAAGTTTAATTCATTCCCTAGCTGAAGTTGACCTGCCCAATCGGGATATAGCATTTGATGTGATTAAAAACTTCTGGCGTAGAGATAAGGCTAAACATATCGGTAATAAAGCTTTGGCTATCTGGACAGGTGAGGGTGGTGATTTTGCAGAATTGCAACGTCTGATAGATTTAGCAGCCAGTGAAGATGTAAACTCCCACGAAACATTCTCCATCGTAAATGAAGACTTGGAAGAACTTGTAAAGTATACTCAACGTCCATCTGAGTTTAAATTTACGTTAGAACAGATGTCGGCTAGAATAACTGGAATGAACAGGGGAGACTTAGGAATTATTTTTGCTAGGCCAGAGGTGGGTAAAACTACCTTTTGTTGTTTTCTAGTAGCAGAATATATCAGGCAAGGACACTCTGTTTTTTATTGGGCAAACGAGGAGAGAGCCTCTAAAATAAAGTTGAGGATCATAACATCTTACTTGAAGAAGTCCGTACAAGATGTTGAAAGTGATATAGAAAATTCTCTTGAAAATTGGGCTAAAGTAAGGGATAATCTTGTAGTTTTTGACTCAGTAGGTACGTCTATTGAGGAGTTAGATTCGTACTGCGGATTGAATAAACCTTCAGTTGTTATTATAGACCAGCTTGACAAGATGAAAATTATAGGGCAGTTTGGTAGAGGTGATGAAAGATTAAAGGCTCTTTACTGCTATGCCAGAGAGGTAGCGAAGAGAAACGATTGTTTAGTCTGGGCAGTTTCACAGGCTGGTTTTGAAGCTGATGGAAATCAGATTATAGACTACTCCATGCTAGATGGTTCTAAAACTGGTAAGGCTGGTGAAGCTGATATAATTCTAGGCATAGGTAAAAATGCCGATGATGAAGATACTACAAGATTTATAAATGTTAGTAAAAATAAAATAAACGGATTTCATGGTTTTATAACTGTAGATATAAACAAAGATGTAGGTAGGTATTATGATAGTAACGATTGACATTGAAACTACCTTTGTTGTTAAAGATAATGGTACGACTGACCCCTCTCCACATTTATCTGGGAATTACTTAGTAGGCGTAGGCTTCTTGTCTGTGCCTCACATAGATATGGAAGAATTTTTTACCCAACCCGAAGGAAAATCAGAACCACAATTCATGCCCATATACCATGAAGATCTTGAAGAGAACCACATGGATAGGAGAGATAGATTTAAACAGATACAATGTGTATTACATAATGCTGATGTTTTAATAGGTCATAATATAAAGTTTGATCTATCTTATCTTTTAAACTGTGGGTTCGATTACAGAGGAAATGTATATGATACTATGGTTACTGAGTACGTTCTATCCAGAGGGATGAAAAGAGGATTGTCTTTGGAAGATAGTTGTAAGAGGCGTGATATAAAAATGCCAGAAAAATTTATAATGAAAAAATATACGGATGAAGGAAAGAATGTGAATCAGTTTCCCTTGGATGAGTTATCAGCTTATTGTAAGGGAGATGTCATAGCTAGTTATGAATTAGCAAAAAAACAGATAGAAATTTTAGGAGGTACATTCAGTGACTTTGTTACAAACAGCTAAACTTTCTATGGATATGACCAGAGTTCTTACAGAAGTAGAACTGGCTGGTATTAAAGTGGATACTAAAGCTTTGGCAGAGCTAAAAAAGGATTATAATTCTAGAATTGAAGAACTGCTAGAATTTTTAACAACCTCTGTGAAAGAAGCGATGGGAGATACGCCAATCAATTTGGATTCTCCAGAGGATAGGTCTTTACTTTTTTATTCTAGAAAAGTTAACAATAAAAAAGAATGGGCTTCCTTATTTAACATAGGTACAACAGTTAATGAACGTGGTTCTAGGAGACAGAAGAGAAGAACTGAGTTCAACAGGAAAGATTTTAGAGTAGCTTATCAGGCTAATACAGCACAGGTATATAAAACTACAGCTAGCCAGTGTCCAATATGTAAGGGGTTTGGAAAGACTTCTAGAGCTAAAAAGGACGGGACGTATACTGAAGCGAGGTATATCTGTAAACGGTGCGAAGGTTTAGGAATTATTTATACTAATAATTTAGATGTAGCTGGTTTTTCTGTAAAACCTATAACGGCTCTCGATTGTACAGCACATGGTTTTAAAACAGATTCTACAACTTTACAGAATAGTTTAACATCTGATATAAGTGAACCAGCAAAAGAGTTCATAAGAGCATACTGCGAATACTCATCTATAAAAACTTATCTTAGAACTTTTGTGGAAGGTATAGAAAAGGCTCTTACTAAAAAGGAATTTATACACCCTAACTTTATGCAATGTGTAACAGCTACAGGCAGGTTATCTTCTCGAAGCCCTAACTTTCAAAATATGCCTAGAGCTAACACATTTCCCGTTAGAAAAACTATAGTATCAAGGTGGGAGAATGGATTTATACTGGAGGGCGATTATAAGCAGCTTGAGTTTCGTGTGGCTGGTTTTCTTGCTGAAGATAGCACCGTATACAAAGAAGTTGAAGAGGGGTTTGATGTTCATAGTTTTACGGCTGAAATGATGGGCGTGAGTAGGCAGGAAGCTAAAGCTCACACCTTTAAGCCTTTGTATGGGGGAGTCTCTGGTACTGATAAGCAGAAAGAATACTATCGTGCTTTTAAAAATAAATACACAGGAATTACACACTGGCATGAATTGTTAGCTGAAGAAGCTATATCAAGAAAAAGAATCACCCTACCCTCTGGAAGAGAATATTTATTTCCAAACGTAAGGAGAACTAGGTGGGGAGGGGTGACTTCTGGGACTTCAGTTAAAAATTATCCTGTGCAGGGGTTTGCTACGGCTGACCTGTTGCCAATAGCATTGGTTCATACGAACAGGCTTTTAGCAAAAAGAAAGATGAAGTCTGTGATTTGTAATACGGTGCATGATAGCATAGTTTTAGATGTATGTCAAGAAGAAAAGGATTTAGCTGTTGACATCCTTAGTAAAGGTATGTTATCATTATTTGATGAATGTAAAAAACGCTATAATATTATCTACTCAATGCCAATTGGTATAGAATTAAAGATTGGAAAAAATTGGCTTGACTTAGAGCCTATTCTAGAGCTAGAATGGACAACTACAAATTCGGAGGACTATTCATATGAACGAACTGATAACTCTCCAGAACCAAGATTTCTCTGATATTATTCAGGGGGGTTCTGAGAAAGACTTACAAAAACTATTAGGAAGTGAGGAGACTACTACATCTGAATCTGGTTTAGCACGAATATCTATTAATTATGCTACTGAAGATGACGATGATAACTCTCTTCCTAGGGGTTTCTACAAACTGTATGACCCTGCAAGTAGACTGACTGTATATGCAAAGGATGCAAAGTTACGTCCTTTTGTTCGTACTTTCATGTATAACGTGTGGGATAATGAGGAAAGCCAGTTTAGTTGTCGTACAGTACAGTGCAAGAGTATGGGCGATGCTTTTTATGACACAAGCGGTGGTGAAAAGTGTGGTCGTTTAACAAAGCAGGAGATAGAAGGATTAGCTAATGATTCTCCTGTACTAATCCAGCAGAAAAGTATCAAGTGTACACAAGTTATATATGGACTTGCTACTATTGCAGGACAGACTGCTACCAAAGAGGATAAGACTTTAGAGAATGTTCCTGCTGTTTGGTACGTTAAAGGAGCTAGTTTTATTCCTGTAGCAGATTGGTTCAAGGCTATCGACAAAGAGAAAAAGTTATATGCTACTGTTGTTGGTAAGCTTGAATCCGTGAAGCAAAAAAGAGGCGGTAATCAGTTCTGGATTTCCAAAGTTACAGGTGTTGACAAGAAAGATTTTACCAAGAAAGACAGAGGACTTTTAGAAACTTTCGTTGGTGAGATTGTAAAGCACAACGCTGATATTATGGTAAAACATAAAGAAGCTAAAAAGGCTTTGGATGGTGAAGGGGCTGAACTGCTTGAGACTCTCGATGCTTCGGTTGCCTGATGGATATAACCCTTGATTTAGTCAAGGATTATCTGCAAAGAATTAGTCGGGGAGAAGCGAAAATCTCTCCGACTATTTTGCGTGAGTTTAAAAATTCGTGTGCAGATGCCTTGGAAAAACAATTCACTAGGCAAGAGTGGCGTTTACGGATGTCTGGTGTTGGTAAACCTTTGTGCCAGCAACAGCTTGGTAAAGAAGGTATAGAAGAAGAATTAGACTACTCTACAATTATGAGATTTATATTTGGTGATTTGGTAGAGGCTATAGCTATTGCTATTCTAAAAGGATCTGGTGTAGAAGTATCAGATCAACAAAAAAGAGTATCCACAGAAATTGCAGGTAAAACTATCTCTGGTTCTATGGACTTAAAGATAAAAGGACTCGACGGAACTAAAAGAATATGGGATGTAAAATCTGCTAGCCCCTATTCATTTGATAAAAAATTTGGACAGCTAGGGGGTTACGCTTCTTTAAAGAAGGATGATCCCTTTGGTTACATAGCACAGGGAATGATGTACGAACATGCTGATGGGGATAAGTTTGGTGGTTGGATAGCTATCAATAAATCTAACGGTGAGTGGGCTGTCTGTGCAGTACCAGAAGACACAGAAGAAGAAAAAATAGAAGTCATAGATTCTGTTACTAGAAAAGTTTCTATGCTCGATGATACAAATACTAAGTTTAGAAAATTTCCAGATCATTTAGAATATCATAAAACTTCAGACGGTGAGATTGCTACTGGCAACAGATTGATGAACCCTACTTGTTCTATGTGTGGGTATAAAAAGCATTGTTGGCCTGACTCTGTTCTGCATAAGAAAGTAGCTGGCAGTAACTACAGAAAAGGGTTTGTATGGTACACTAAATTAATAAAGAGGGAACTAGACTAATGCCTGTCATAGCTCTGGTTGATATTTCAAGAAGAGATGTTCTTGTTAATCAGACCACTATGTTTGTAGTACCTGCTACTGATAAAGGAATTTTTAATTTTATCAAAGCATCTAATGTTGTAGGTCTACGGGTTAAGGCTGCTCCATCTCAAGAAAAAGAAGCCTACTGGACTGACTATACTTATGACATTAATTTGCAGAAAATAAATGAGGATATTAAATTCATAGAACAACACCTGAGTATAAATGGGGTTGTTGTTCTGTATGAAATAGATATTTTTAGTGAGATTACTAACTTAGAAAGGTACGCTCCTAAAACACTGGATTACCTGTTTAAATCTGTGCAGAATTTAAAAGATAGGTACTCTCCGAAAGGATTTTATAATGATAAAAAAGAAGCACCGATTTAGAAGTGGGTTTGAGCTAGACTTTGCTAGATATTTAAATAAAAATAATATCGAGTATGAGTATGAAAAGGATAAGATAGAATTTATTGTAGATCCAAAAACGTACTGTCCTGATTTTTATTTAAAAGACTACGGATTCTATATAGAAACAAAAGGAAGGTTAACCACACCAGACAGAGTTAAACATCTGTATATAAAAAAACAACACCCTGATATAGATATTAGATTTGTATTTATAAATTCCAAGAAAAAACTTTACAAAGGAAGTCTTACAACGTATGCTAAGTGGTGTGATCGTCACTCTTTTTTGTACGCTGATAGGGTGATACCGAAGGATTGGTTAGATGGAGTATAGTGAAAAAGAGTTAAAAAAAAGAATGTCAGCAGAGTATGAACATTCTTTACCTAATAGAGTATATTTTATATTTGACCAGTTCGATGATGGCAATGTTAATGTTAGAATTTTGGATACTACTAAAGACGATGAAGAGTCAGAGCAGCTTCATGTAATGTGTGCAGGGTTGCAACATATTTTATTTGAAGAAACTTCCTATGTTGTTGACACTGGTCATGCTATTCTTTTGGAAGAATTATATGAACAGGAAGTTGCAAAGGAGCAGGAAGAAGAAGAGAAAAAAAATAAGATGAGAAAAGCTCTTAAAAAGAAGGGTGATAATATTGTCCTCTTTGATAAGAAAAAATTGAATTGATGGTAGATAAAGTTAATAACCCCCCTCACTATAATTTCAGTTCTATAGAAACTATAGATATTATTAAAAATAGTATGGATAGTTCTATGTTTCATGGCTATTTGGTAGGTAATATTTTGAAATATGTAGTTAGACATAAGTACAAGGGGGAAGAATTAAACGATTTAAAAAAAGCTAGGTGGTATCTTACTCGACTGATAGATGAAAAATCACCCAATCCTGATATGTCAGGAAATGTTACAAAAATGAAAGGATAGAATAGTGGAAAAACAGTATTTAATTACAGTAAAACAGGTCAATACACTTTTAGCTTATTTACAGAATAAACCCTTCAAAGAGTCAGCTACTCTTATAAGTATTCTGAGTGAAGTAGCTAAGACTGAACATGAACCTGTAACTACAAAGGCTAAAAAATGATCTCTGACTACCAAAGATTTATTCATACTTCTAGATACGCTAGATGGAATGATGAGTTACAACGCAGGGAAACTTGGGAAGAAACTGTAACTAGGCTTGTTGATTATTATGAATATCATTTAAAAGAGTATGTTGGGTACGCACTAAAGCAAGAGGATAAAAATCTTCTGTATAAGTCTATAGTTTCAATGTCTGTTATGCCCTCTATGAGAGCTATGATGACAGCAGGAGCAGCTTTAGAAAGAAATAACATAGCTGGTTATAACTGTTCTTATGTAGCTGTGGACAGCCCAAGAGCTTTTGATGATATTTTATATATACTTATGCATGGAACAGGCGTAGGCTTTTCTGTAGAGAGAAATTCTATAGGGCAATTACCTAAAGTAGCTGAAGAATTTCAAAATACAGATACTACAGTGATCGTAAGAGATAGTAAGGAAGGATGGCACTCAGCTTACAAAGAGTTGATTAACCTTTTGTACGCAGGACAGATACCCAAGTGGGACATGAGTAATATCAGACCAGCAGGAGCTAAACTTAAAACTTTTGGAGGAAGGGCTTCGGGGCCAGAACCTCTGGAAGATCTATTTAATTTTACAGTTAATAAGTTTAAAAGTTCTGCTGGAAGAAAACTTAACTCTTTAGAATGTCACGATATAGTCTGTAAGATAGCAGAGGTTGTAGTAGTAGGAGGAGTTCGTAGATCTGCACTGTTATCCCTATCTAACTTAACAGATGCTAGAATGAGATCCGCAAAAGGAGGAAACTGGTACGACTTTGAACCTCAACGTGCTCTATCTAACAACTCTGTCTGCTATACAGAAAAGCCAGATGTAGGAATTTTTATGAGGGAATGGCTTTCCTTATATGAATCCAAGTCAGGAGAACGTGGGATCTTTAACCGTGTAGCTGCCCAGAAACAGGCTGATAAATATGGTAGGAGAGATTCTAACTATGATTTTGGTACGAACCCTTGTTCTGAGATAATTCTTAGAAGCAAACAGTTCTGTAATCTCACTGAAGTAGTTGTACGAAAAGAGGATGATAAACAGTCCTTAATGAATAAAGTAAAGGTTGCTACTATTTTAGGTACTATACAAAGTACTTTTACAAATATAAAAAATATAAGTAAAATATGGACTAACAATACAGAAGAAGAAAGGCTTTTAGGAGTCAGTTTAACAGGGATAATGGATAATGAATTAACTTGTGGACTGACCTCTAAGTCTAGATTGGAGAGTTTACTAAATGATCTTAGAGTATGTGCTGTACAGACCAATAAGGTATGGGCAAATAATTTTAGTATTAACACTTCTACTGCTATTACTTGTGTCAAGCCTAGTGGTACTGTTAGTCAGTTGGTCGATAGTGCAAGTGGCATACACACTAGGCACTCCCCTTACTATACTAGGACGGTTAGGGCAGACAAAAAAGACCCGTTGACTCAGTTTCTTATAGAGCAAAAAGTTACACATGAAGATTGTGTTATGCAGCCTAAAGATATAACTATATTTTCATTTCCTATTAAATCTCCAGAAGGTGCTGTTACAAGAAATGATCTAACTGCAACTGAGCATTTAGATTTGTGGAGAGTTTACCAAAGTAGCTGGTGTGAGCATAAACCTTCTATAACTATTTCTGTTAAAGAAGATGAGTGGATGCAGGTAGGTTCTTATGTATGGGATAACTTTGATGAAATGTGTGGGGTTAGTTTCCTGCCCTTTACAGACCATGTGTACAGACAAGCCCCTTATCAGGATCTAGAGCAGAGTGAATATAATGCAGCTATGGCTAAAATGCCTGAGAATATAGATTGGAGTAAATTATCAGAATTTGAAAGTGAGGATAGAACTACCTCTAGTCAAGAATTTGCTTGTACAGCAGAGGCTTGTGAAATAGTAGACATAGGGGATACTGCAGGAACGTGAGTGATGACCTTTATAAAATTAAAGTAAAGTTAGAATCACGAAGGATGGGTAGACATTCCCATTCGGTTAATTCTACAAGTAGTCCTTTTGAACCTTACAGTGATAGATACTGGTGGTGGCTCGAAGGATGGGACGAGGCTGAGAGTGAAAAACAAGCAAAACGAAGCAACTCTGCTAGAACTAAAATTTATCCTGAATAGTTCTGGGCAGGTTGTAGTAGAGAAGTCTACAATCAGTCCTCAAGTATTCAGAGAGGTATTTGATAAAAAAATACCAGAGTATCCTAACACGGTTGTGCTGCATAATTTTATAAGAAGAGTTAATAATTTAGCGGAGCAGATGATTGAGGATTCACAAATATTTTAAAAAGTTTGTAGAGGATACTTTACAAGGCGTTTTCTTACCTTGGCATAACCCCTTTATGTTAATTTTAATAGTTGCACTCTTGACTGTACTCATATGTGCAATAGGACAGAGTGTACGTTGATAGACTTGTGGTGCAAAGTAGGTGTTAGTAAGATACATGGCGTAGGGATAATAGCTCTGAGTGATATTCCCAGAGGAACTGTAGTAACTAGCATACCAGAAGAATATAAAAATACACAAACTATAAAGTACCCTGTAGAATCTTTTAATGTAGAACAGCTTATGTATCTACACAGTATTAATTGTTTTGATATGAATAAGGGCTATGTTTTTGTTCCCGAAACGGGTTTTAATATTCACTGGTTACAAAACTTTGTAAATCATTCCAGTACTCCTAATTCTATTATGTTTCCTTTAGACTGTAATTTTATGCAAATTATAACTTTAAATAACATAAAAAGTGAAGAAGAAATAACGGTTGATTTTACAAAAGCTTATCCTGCACATTATACAAAGGGCAAAAAGTGGGCAAAAAAATAGTGCCAGTATTTCTACCAGCACTATTCTATAGTATATAGTTATTTTAGTTACAAACTTCTTTCCAAGTTTCATTATGGGCTAGAATCTGTTCTACAGTCCTGTCAGTCATAGTATCATCTGGACTTATAAATATGGGACTTACCCAAGAACAATCATTTCCTTCAGCCCCTCCTCCAATTAGAGAGCAACCGCTTACGGAGATCAGACATAGGAGTGCGAGAGATATTACGCTCGATCTTATTCCTAGTTTTAGATTTTTTAATTTCATCTTTTGCCTGTGCTCCTTTTGCTATCTTGCTACCTGCTATGAAGGAAAAAGCTAGGGGCAATAGTTTCATTAAACCCCCTAGTAGGCTGAATATACCACCCACCACTAGTCTTTGCCTGTCTGTTTAGCCTTGCCAAATGTTAGAGATGCCCATTCGATCATTTTATAAATCTTACCAAGAAAGGTGCTAGGATTTGGTGTTCTAGTTCCGTTTATCATCATGGATGCAGAGGCTACTAAGCCAAGAACTGCTCCTACGATAATGTCTCTATTGTTCCAAGCAACTTCCCACCATGCTAGTGTTTCAGTTACAGGTTCACTCATATTTATACCTCCTAATGTATAGTAAAATCGCAGTCTGCAAAAATATAATCTTGACTGCCTAAGTGAGAACTACAAAAGTCGATACTGTCTATCGGCCCCTCGATATTTTCATTCCAGTATTTTATTAATCTTTTAAACCTAGGGTATAACGGTGGTTTATCAAAATCCTGCCAGATAAACTCTTGTAGTATATTGGGGCTATCTGGTAATCTATAGTATATTCGTGCAAAAATCAACTCTAAATTCATATCAATCTTTATGCAATCTGGCGTTCCACAGTTCAAAAAGAGATTTAGTTTTTTCATCTGTACTAGATTTTAACGCATCTAGATCTGCTCTCAGTTTTACAACTTGTGTATATGTGTCCCTTTTGTAGATATCGTCTACATCTTTTCTAAGTTCGGCTACTCCACTTTTCAATTTTACAAACATAACCACTACCATCAATATGCCGAGTATTTGAGGCCAGTAGGTTACTATTTGCTCTGCCATTTTCCTTTCTTTCCTTTTCTATAGTTATGTTAACCATCCCTTTATAGCGAGAGCGATACCAGCTATCCCCCCAAGAGCGATACCTAGCATTGTAAGCGTTTTTAAACTTCCCTTTCCAAAAGAGGCTAGTTCCATTAGTTGTAATTGGTGCTTTTCCACCTTATCTAGTCTATCGGACATTGCATCTACTTTAGTTTGTAAGGCTGCTAAAGAGACTCCTATCTCTTGTTCGGTGGATTTATTCATTTTAATTCATTAATCTTTGCATTTGATCTACTAAACGTCCACCTTGTTTTAAATCAAGTCTTTCTTCTGCCCTTCTTTCCATTACAGTTGGGTCTGTAGCTGGTGGAACTCCTCTTCTAACAGATTCCGTTCTTTCTGCATCTGCTCTGAGTTTAAATATATTTCCTACCGTACTGTTAATTCCTGCTTCACCAAAACCAATAGAAGGTTTATAGTCTGTAGGAAGTTGATTAGCTTGTTTAAAATCATTTAATTCTTTTTGGTATCTTGCAGTTTCTTGTTTAAGTGATTCTAAAGTTAAATTCTTAGCTAATGTTCCTGGTAGTAAATGTACAAATGCATTTTTCCAAGCTGTTACATCTTTGCCTGTTATTAAAGCAGGGTCTTTTTCCATCACATTTAACACTACTCTCATAGAGTCTGGATTTTCTAAAAAATATTGTAATTGTTTTAGGGATTGCATCCTGTATTGCCTAATAGATTGCTCCCCTAGCACCCATCTCCAGCTTACTACACCTCTAGATACGGCAAACATTCTAGCTAATGCACTTTCCATTTTTAGACTACTTGGAATACCTGTATTTCTGTCTAATTCTCTCCACACTCCTCCTATGTCAAAGGCCATCGCAAGAGCTTGGTTGACTAATTTTGCCTCATCATCATCATATAAGTATCTTAATGTTGATTGGTGGTTCTGTAAAAGATCGTGAACTTCTGAAAGATCTATTGTTTCTGCAGGTGTTCCGTCCTTCACCCAACTTTTAAATTCTGTTCTATTCTTGATTGAATCTGCTACATATCTAGAAAAAAAGCTTCTTAGAACATCTACAGTTTTATCCTTTTGTCTGGCAGTAACAGCCCCGTTTTCAACTGCATTATCTAGTATTCTAAATACGTCTTCTATAGGAGGTACATATCGGCTTCCCTCTGCTTGTGCTTTTGCATGTCTACCTAGAATAGTATTTACAATATTCAGTTGTCCTTCTCCAAGTGCAGCAGTCCAGTCCTTGCCCATGATTTCTAAATTTTCAACTTCTCTAGTAATATGATCTATACCAGCATCCATTTTTCTTGAAACATGAAATTTAGGATCTCTTGAGAATAAAATTTCTATTGCTGAGTTGTAAAGGATTCCTGTTTCTGAAGTTTCAGGTTTTAATAATTTTTCTAACCCTTTTAAGATTTCTTTATCTTCAGCGTTTTCTACTACTTTTGAAAGTTTGTTAAGTTCCTCTTTAGCAGAATTACTAATGGTATCTATTTCTTGTAAAAATTCATTATTTTGTTTAGTTATTTTATCTGTATTAATTTGATCTAGCCCATAGATTCCTTCTTTTTCAGCTACTTGAAATTCTTGTCTAAAACTTTCCCAATTATTTACATTTTCACCGTACTTTTCTACATCTATGCTGGATTCTTCAAATAATTTTCTATATGACTCCCACCATCCAGCAGGAAGTTTTTTGCCTTTATTAAGATACATTCCTGCACTGTCTAGCAATAGAGACAGCACATGATCTGGAACTCTTCCTAATTGTGGATCTGTAAAAGCTTTTGCAAATTCATCTGCAGTTCTTGCTGGATCATCAGAAGCTATAAAAACTTTTTCCCAAGAGTTAAATAGAGATGCTTTTTCCATATCTACATTTCCAGAAGCATCCTCTATCTCTTTCATTTTGTATGTATACTTGGATCGTTGTGGGCCTAGTGTAGTAGCCTCTGTTTCAAAAGGCTGTCCTATCAGTTGTTTGTACTCTCGATAAGCTTGTCTAGCTTCTCTCCAAGTTGTTAGCAGTTCAGTTTGTTTAGGTGATAACTCAGCAGATTCAAACAAATCCAATTGTTTAAATTCACTATCCCCTACAGTATCTAAAACTTCTTGTATTTTTAAAAGCCGTACTCCTTTTCTATTATTAATATTTGCATGAGCTTCTTTTCCTATATTGGATCTTACTTGATCTAAAATATTCAAAGGAATATCCATAGGAATTTCACTAGAAGGTACATACAAAATATCTTCTATAAAATTAGCTGTAGCTGCAGATTCTGCAAATAGTTTTGACTTATTAAAAGCTGCCAAAGCTCGTCCTGTAAGGGGATTACCTTCTGCATCTGCTGGTTCTTTATTCCTTATATCATCTATATTTTTTTGAAATTCATTCCATTTATTTCTTGTAAGCACGATTTTTTCTTGCTTACTTCCTGATTTCATTATTTTTATTCTTTTTCCAGCAAACTCTGAATCCAGCAATGTTTCCATTAAATCATCTAAATTCTCTGGGGTTTTAAAAGTTTTAGGTCTACCATCCGTTAATCTTTCTGCACTACCTCCTAATAATTTATATATGCTTTCTCTCCTAGCTTCTACAACTAATTCAACTATTTTTGCAGAAGGGGGTCTAATTCCTGCTTGAGATTCCCAATTAATCATAGGAAAAAATTCACTGGACAAATCTATAAGTTCAGCACCTACGTTTCCAGCAGGTAGTTCTACATTCCAATCAGAAGAATATTTTAACTTATCATATAGTTCATTATGTGGTTTGGCTGCTCTAGATAAGTATCGTGCAGTTTCAGTATTTATTTCACGAATTTTTTGTCTCGCATGTTCAGGTTGAGCTAATTCATCTAAGCTTAACGCCTGTCTTAAATTTAAACCTTTCTCTATCCTATCCATGTAGGGTTTATTTTTTACAAGAGTTTTTAATTTTTGAGACAATCCGTCTACCATTCTTTTAGCTAATATATCGTTAGCATTTTTTTCTGATCTTATAAAGGATAATGATTTTTCTACAGATTCTTTAAAATTAATAAGATCAGGAGTTATATTTTGTTCATCTAAAGGATCTAGAACATCCTCCACAAATCTATTTAAACTTGCGATAGATTGTTCCTGTCGTTTTTTTATTGCAAAATACCTGCTCCATAATTTTAATTTTTTAGATAAATTTAAAGCTAGCCCACTTGTATTTCTACTTAACAATTCTTTTTGTAATGCTCCTAGAGCAGAAGATTCTATAAAATTTTCTAGGTACAAAGACAGGGTAGCACTTCCATTAGCATCTGTAATTCCTCTTGCTTTCATAGCTGCTTCTAAAACATTAGCGTTCTTTCGTGCTTCTTGTATTTTTTTACTAAAAGATACTCGTTGTTCTGGTTCCATAGAATCAATAAGATATCGAGCACTTTGTCGTAATTTTTTCAACATCTTGGGTCTGGTAGAAACTATAGAACTTAACTCTTGAAAGTCTAAACCAGTTAGCTCCGCTTGCCAGTTACTTCCATCCAAAGGAACGTAATTACTACGCAGTTCAACTAGACGGGATTCTTGTGCTGCATTTCTATTAGGAACTTTTAGAAGTTGTTCGTATTCTGCATTATTCTGCAAAGCTTTAGTTCTTATCTGTGCAGTAGAAAGTTTACCCTCTCCGTCTATTTGATATAAATCTCTAGCCTGTTGTATAGCCTTTTTACTCATCCGTTCTTTAGCTTGACTTTGTAAACCAAACATTTTAATAGCTGTTCTTAGCATATTTTCTTGTGAACCTGCTACTCCCGATAGGTCTGCCATTCTATGACCAGCAAATTCAAGAGAACGAAGTCCATATAAAGTTTTATCTCCTATCCCTGCTATAGTTTGCCCTGTATTATGTACAGCAGCTAAACCTCCAACCAGAGGAGCTACCGCAGTTACCCAATGGTCTTCTCCAAAAGCAGCAGCAGCGTAAGATAATCCTGCAGCAGCACCAGTCTCTAGCAAAAATTCTGTGTTTGCTATCTCGCTTCTACCTGCTTGTGTTAAACGATACCCACTTCCATAATTTTCAGTAGGCCATTTTGCTAGATATTTTCTTTCTTTATCAGTTACATTTCGTAATAATTTTGTTTGATTATTTAGAGCTATTAATTCTATTTTGTCTTGGGGTGACAGCCCTCTTACCGTACCAGCTTTATTATTTAATTCTGTTAAACGGTTTTCAATACCTCCTAGGTTTACTTTTCCCCTATCTACCATTAGTCTTTGAGCTATTTTTAAAGATTTAGACGCTCTTACAAGTTGTGTTGCATAAGCTATTGGCATAGCCAGAGTTATAAGATATGGAATAGCTTCTTCTACAACCCGTGTTCCCATCGTTCCTCCTGATAATCTCTCTCCTATCAGGTCTGTCAATCCTATGTCATAAGATTTTTTTCTAAGCCATTCCCTCATTCTTTCGTTATCTTCACCTACAAGCTGTAAACTTTCTAAAAATTCTTCAGTTTTTCTTTGGGAATAGTTTATGGCAGTATCTTCTGGCATATCTTTTAATTCATTAAAAGCGTCAGTTATAGCACTAGCAGCATAAGAAAAACCCAGTTCAGGAGCTTGTCCTGCTGAAGTTATAAACATTCCTCCAAGCTGATTGAGACTTATAAGAGCTTCTGGTATTCCATATAAAATTCCCCTAGCTGTAGCTTTTCCTTGGCTCTCTAATTCGGTCAGTATTCTTTCTCCAACGGTAGGTTGCCTATAAAATTCACTACCATTCCACCCTATATCTGTAGTATTTAATACTCCAGGTTCAGCATTTGCAAGAATATTTTTACCATGAACTGATTCTCCTACTCCAAGTTCTATAAACCTGTTTCTTAATAGATCTTTTCTTCTAGAAATTACTAATTCTTCACTAGGAGCAAGTCCAGTGCTAGGATCGGCAGAAGTTACAGTTCTCCTCCATTCGGATAATGGAATACCATAATGCCAAACTGCTCCTTCAGGATCAGATTTTCCTTTATCTAAAATGGGAGGATCATAATAAGCTACTCCAGAAGCATTTTGTTCTACACCGTTAGCTAGAATAGTTATATTTCGATTAAGATCTTTTGTAAATTGTTCTGCACCTACTGTAGATAAACGCTCGTCCAGTTCTGCAACAGTTACATTAGGATTCCAAGCCTCTGGTTTAATAACTTTCAATACAGAGGGTTCCTCTTGTACTTCAGGTTCTGCTGCTTGAGCACTGGAAAATAAAAAGCTATCTCCCGTATCTGCATCTTGCATTATTATATTAGCATCGTTTTCAACAGGAGAATCATCTGTAGGAAGTACACCACCAAAACTAGGAAGATCTACAGGGGGCAAATTTCCTCTATCGGTTTCGACAGCTATATCTCCTTGTCGAACATATTCTCCAGAGTATTCATTGTTAACTTTTGAATTTTGAACTACATTATTCAATGCCATTATTTTTTCCTATTGTTTTTTGATCAAAATGAAGGTTTTAAGGCTGTATTAGCGTTTGAAGAACCGTTTCCATTACTTATATATTCTCTTGAAGAGTTACTCCAATTCTCTGCAAGGTCACGAGCATCTGTTTGCAACGCTTTCTCTAAAAGGTTTGGATCTCCTATATTAGAAGTAACTTCATCATATTTTCTTAGAGATCTTCTGTATTTTCGATCAAATAGTACTTGGTATTTATCAATAATTTTTTTAGATTTTCCGCTATTTCCATATCTATTCTTGACAAGATTTTCAAACAAACCTAGCTCTAATTTAGCTTGTAGCATTTTCAAAGCACTTTCTTGTGCTTCTGTATTTGGTGCTCTGAATAACGCAGTAAATACTATTTTAAAATCTTGATCAGAGATCATTCTTCCACCTGATCCTCCTTGGAACATAGCAGCGAATTGATAGGTCATTTTAGCCATTAAAAGTTTTTTATGTGTTCTGTCTATAACTTCTTGTTGTCTTTTAGTTATAAGTTTACGGTCGCCAAATATGGTACTTGGGCCAGCTAGCTCGGCTTTTTTAGCATTTAGAGCATCTTTAAGTTCGCTATCGTTTAAAGTCTCCGCTACTAACCCATTTAAAAAGTCTCCTGCTATTGTTTCTCCATAATTTTCCTTAACAGCAGCATTTCCATCCGAAAAGTCACTTCTTTTCACTACTCTTTTAAATTCATTAGCAAATCTTGCTACAATTGTTTTACCTGCTTGTACAAATCCTGACTCTGGATCTAGTAATCTATCTAAACCACTTTCTGCTGCTAATTTATAACTAGTACTAGATCCTTCAGCCCTCAAAAGATCTCTCATAGTAGCTAGATCGCTAACTAATTCAAAACCAAGGTCTTTTCTTTCACCAGCCTGATTTATCTCGGCTGTTTGTAATACATAATCTTTATAAGGATTAATATTTACAAACACTCTTCCGTCTGGTTGTTTACTGTAAATTTTATTTGGTATCATCGCTGCTGCTGCGTTACTAAAATCTGTTATAAATCGTTTTTCTTGTTGAGGGCTTGGGGATGATTCTCCATTAAAAAATTCTTCGCCTATCATATCTAATAAAAGATCGCTACCTGCTTCACGTTCTCGGTTGGTTTTAGCTTGATATAGAGCCATCATCGGTACGCCCATACCGAATTTTTCTGCTTGTGTATTTGGATCATAATGACGTTTTACAAGAAATTCAGAACCTGTATCTATATTATTTATATTTCCAGAAATGTTATTCCAATTGAGCCAAGTTTTTACCTCACTAGTATCTGGATCGGGAGCACCTCCTGAATGTTCTTTCCATCCCGTAGGAGTATATACTGATACTTCCTGACCATATATAACGCCCTTAGTCATTTCAAATCTATTTGGATCTGTGAGTATTTGATTAGGAACTATTCCTTTCTTAAATACTTCTGCTAGCTCTGGCATAGTCTTGGCTAATCTTGCTAAATTTTCATACCTATTTATATCTACAGTCCCAAAGAATACTTGAGAATCTGGATCTTCTGGATCTACTCTTTGTTGCGTTGTAATCTGCGATGTTAAATTTCTAATTGTAGGAACCATTGCTAGGGCATTAAAATTTACTCCTGCATTTTCATAAATAGGTACATTTTGATCTATTTGAGCTAACATAGATGACGCATATCCTGGTGTATTATTCTCCCCCATAATTTTTCTTCTATCTACATGCATCATGGAATTTCCTATAGGTATCATGTTCGCATCATTATAATTAGGAATTTTATCTATCTGATCTTTAACATATATTTCTTTCTCAGCCTGTGCGTTCATTCCTGTATAAATCACTCCCGTGAGAGGATGCGTAAAAGTAGCTGCAGGTTTTCCTGTTGCTTTACTAACTCTGATTTGAGATTCTTCCTGTTGTTTTAATTGGTCTGTAAATGCCTCTGCCTGATCTCTTTTTTGTTGTTTGTATACAAGTTGTTGATTTATACCGCTAGCTAACCCACCAAAAAAAGCTCCCATACTTCCCATTATACTAACTCCTCTTCTTCCATAGATGGCATCTGTTCCATAACATCCATAGGCATTTCTTCTATATCATCCATAGGCATTTCTTGCATTTGTTCTACAGGTGAACTTTCCATAAAACTAGCAACTGGTATATTGGGGTCTACAGTTATAGGCATCTCTTCTACCGTTTGAGAAGGCTCAAGAATAGCCATAAAACTATCTCCCTCTGCAACAGGAGTTCGTTCTACTTCTTGAAGTACCATATCTCTTTGTTTCATAGCTTCTTCTCTTCTACGCTCATATTTTCTAGGATTTAATTCACGCATAATTTCTAAAGCTTTAGAAGTTTTAATTTCATTATCTGGATAGCTGTTTAATGTACGAATATCTTCTATTCCAGCATCCCTTGCCATAGCTAGAACTTCCAAAGTTAATATAGGATTGAGCATTTCTGCAACGTCTGGTGTCCATTGCCCCTCTACAAAACCATTAAATGTAATAGATCTGACTACAGATTCTATAGACACTCCAGCATCTATAAGAGCTATTAAATTTTTCATATTGCTAGGCTGGTTTAAAGATAGCATCACTTTAGGTAAAGCATCATCTACGTCTATTATTCTGGAAGGTTTTTCCCATTGATATTTTCCAAGAGGTTGAGTTAAAGATTGTCCAGGTACAGAACGTGCGAAGTGGCTTGGCATCCCTTGTTCTTGTCTGTTAGTTTCTTCTATTGTGGTAGGAGTCATTTCCATTTTAACTTACTCTTCCTTTTTGTACAGGGACAGATGCAAAAGCATACGCATCTGCTTGAGGATTTTGATTTTTCATTTCTCTTTGTAGCTGTGCAAATACTTCCTCTGCTCCCCCTGCATTTTGCATAGCGTTTGCTAAAAGCTGATAGTATTTTTGTCTTGCTTCTGCTTGTTGTTGGCTCTGTGAACTTCTCTGTATAGCACCTGGAACATCTCCTAGTGGTGCTACGGGTGCTCCTTTCTGTGCTGATGCTAGTATATCCATAAAAGGAGGAGGGCCATAACCAACAGTTCCATCTCCTGAACCACCTTTTTGACCCTTTTTAGATATAGCACTACCTACAATTTGTGCTCCTGCTGCTATTACTGCTCCCCATGCCATATTTTTATCTCCTTTATGAGCCGAATAATCCTGTGATTGAATCTAAATTAGAAATAACAGTTCCTGCCAATTGTCCTATTTGCCCAAAAGTAGCATCTCTAGCTGCTGTTTTATACTGTGCAGATTGAAAATCCTGTTGTTGAGAAAGAATACCTACCTGATGTGCTCGTTGTAATGCATTTTCTGTAGTTTGAATTAAAAATTGAGCATCATCCCGATATGCTTGCCACAAATTAGCTTGTGCTACTTCATTCATACCGAGTACAGCTTGAGCATTTATTCTGTTAGCTTCATTCTGGGTAGCATTATTTGCAGTATTTATACTTCTACGCCACACAGCATTAGATTGTCCTATTTGAGTGGATAGATTAGCTTCAAATTTATCTCTATCATTTTGTACTTGTTGGTTAAACTGCCTAAGTGCATTTACTTGATCTGAGTTAAATTGAGCATTGGCAGTTGCTAATTCTGAATTTCTAGTTCTTACTTTTGTACCTAACTCTGCAAAAAATTCATCTACTTGTACTTGTCCAGTTGCATTGAATTGTCTGGTAGCATTTTCAGCAGATTGATCTGTAAACATTTCCTGTATGTCTGCTTGAAAATTTATAGTTTCAGTAGCTTGTTCAGCAGTTAAATTAGCCGTATCTATGGATAGAAAATTTTGAGAGTTTTGAATAGCTGCTCTCATTCTAGCATCTTGATTTCTTTGATCCATTTGAGCATAGGTAGAAGCATTTTGCAAAGCTGCCTGTTGTTTATTATTTAAATTTTGCACTTGAATAGCAGCATACTTTTGAGCATCTGCTGCAGCGATTGGAATAGCACTTTCCTGCACAGCTTGTACAAGGGCTGCTCCTGCAATCGAACTAGCTCCCAAACCTCTTTGCTGCATTATTTGTGAAGCTGCTCTAACTGGCCCTGAAGCCCAAGCAGGTAAAGGCTGTCCATCTACAATAGAATTGTACAAACCATCTAATTGACCCTGAACGGTAGCTTTTACATCCAGTTCTTCAGTTTGTGCTGTTACTAAAGAGGGAGTTGAAACAGTGCCTGTAACATCTGCTTCTTCTACAGATACCTCTGGAGATATTTCTTCTCTGGTTAATTGGGCAGCTTGCGTATCTTGTACAGCTTGTCTTTGTGCTGCTGTTACTGTAGGAAATGCTGGTTGTGTAGCTTCTGTTATTGTAGTAGGAGCCACAGCTTGATCAGCAGTAACTGGAGTAATTTGCTGCAGAGGCTGTTGCCCTACTATTTCCCCTGATTTTTCAGCTATATCCCTTGGATTATAAGTGCCTCCAAAAGGTCTGATAGTTTGAGGTCTGCCAAAAGGATCTATAAGTTCCCTAGGAGCAGCTTGCCCTGTCATTATATCTATAATAGCACGATTTCTATCTTCGATACTAAACTGTGTAGTACCTCCTTCTTGATAGTTATTGTCTGGTTTAAAATTTATAGCCATCAGTTACAACCTTTACTTATATTTTTATTTTTTATAATGGTTTATATCCATTGTCAGACATCCAAGTTCCTACATCTTCATTACTGTAAACACCATCTGAACCTAAACTATCGCAAGGAATGTTTGCTCTAGTTTCATACACCTCTATAAAATGTGAATTTTCTAAATTTCCATACTGGTAAGATGCATATATATTTTCACTATTTGGGTTTTGAGTAAATTTTAATCCTCTTTGAGCAACTTTATAAACAGTAACTGTTCCGTTTACAGTAACTTCAAGATTAGAAGTGGAACCATTAGCGTTGATATTTTCGTAAACATGTGACATTTATCTCTCCTTAATTTGATCTCATAGTAACAAACCATGCTGCTGTAGCATGTGAACCAGAACCATAGGCTAATTGTAAAGAACTACCTGAAGTGGAATAAGTTCTAGCTGGAGGGCTATTTTTAACAACAGAAGAAATTGTAGCAGGAGTTCCACCACTATTATGAAACAAAACAAGATCCGTAAAAGTATTTGGATCACTTCCTCCAGTAACAACAGCTAAGATTCCACCTACACCACCAATAGTTACACTAGCAATAGTGGTAGCACTTGTTCCTACAGTAGTTTTTTGATTAGCTATAATTTGCCCAGTATCTTTACCTTGGCATTTAATAAGATCGTATTGCGTTCCTAAATCAGCAGACTCTGGCCCAACTTTAAGAAACTCTGTGTTACTTGGATCACACCCTATTCCTACAGCATTATTAGCAGCATTAACTTTAAGCATACTGGTATTATCATCACTTTCAACTCTAAAATCTATGTCTGCTGAACCTTCATTAAATACTGTTTCGGCTGCTGCTAAGTGTATTAAATCCGCAGTAGTTGCATTTCCTATTGTTTTACCATCTGCTAGAACAAGATCATCTTTAATAGTTAAAAGACCAGCAGAAGAAAGTGTAAGTGCATCAGTAGCTGAAGCAACACCAATTGTGCCACCATCTTTAATTAAAATGTCATCTACAAATGTAACGATTCCTGTAGAAGCTACTGTCATTGCAGTAGCAGCAGAAGCTGAACCTATTGTTCCACCATCTTTAATGACAATATCATCTTTAAAAGTTACAATTCCAGCAGAAGAAATAGTCATTGCATCATTTGTTGATGCTACACCAATAGTGCCACCATCTTTAATCATAAAATCATCTGCAATCGTAAGTAAACCAGCAGAACTGAGAGACATTTTTTCAGAGGCAGCTTCACTAGCAGCCGTTTTAAAACTTAACTTTGTAGCATTATTATCCGCTGCAAAATTACCTTCTGATACAGCTTCGATACCAGCAGCAACTAATATAGCATCTGTTCCTGCTCCTTCATCTGGTGCTTGAAAGAAAATAGAACCAAGTACATCGTTAACTGCAATATCATTATCCCCTGCTTGAAAAGTAAGAGAAGGTTCTTTACCATCGCCTGTACCTACATGCTTGAGAACAAGACCATCATCAGCAACATGTGTAAGTGTAATTTCCTGATCATTACCAAAATAAATTACACTACTATCTGCAAGATATAAATCATTCCATTCTGCACTACTTGTACCTATATCTCTAGTACCACCTCCATCAGGAGCAAGATTTGAACCTATACTAGTAAGATCTGTACTTCCAATGTAAGTTTTAAGCCTAGAAGCTGCAGTTTTTCTATTTGTTCCCCCTGCTCCATTATCAATTATAAACAGGTCAGCATCTACAATAGCTTCACCAATATCTGTACCGCCATCTATATCTAAAGCAGTTAAAGGAAACCCACCAGCAGTTTGAACTAGAGTATTAATTCTAGATAGAGCAGCTTTTCTATTTGTACCTCCAGCACCGTCATCTACAATGATCAGATCAGAAGTAGTTAAATCTGCCCCGATATCCGTGCCACCGTCTATATCTAGATCAGCAATTGGCACTCCTCCATCTGGAAATACTGGATTTTGAGAAAATGTTACAACTCCTCCAGAACTGATAGCAATAGCATCTGTATCAGAAGCAGAACCTATATTACCTGCGTCTGGTATTACAATGTTACCTCCTGTAGTCATAGTACCACCACCAGTGTATGTACCTGCACCAGTTACATTAGCACCACTGAAAGTTAAAGCAGTTGTTGTACCAGATTTTATTATTAAGTTTCCAGAAGTATTAGTAGCACTACCGAATGTAGTACCATCATCTTTAAAGAATATATCTCCCCCACCTGCATCTAAAACAATATCTGTAGCAGCATCTACATTAAATAGAGCAGACGCAGACACTGTTAAATCTGTGCCATCTCCTTCTATCTTTTCACCATCATCTCCAAAAGTTATACCTACTCCAGAAGGAATATTTACATCACTAGTAGCTGTTAAATTAATATCTGCTCCAGAAGTTATTGTTAGATCAGTACTGTTACCTTCTATCTTTTCACCAGACCCAAATGTAATGCCTACATCAGCAGGAATTACTACATCTGCTGTAGCAGTTAAATTAATGTTATTACCAGTAATAGTTAAATCCGTACCGTCACCCTCTATTTTTTCTCCATCATTACCAAATGTTATACCAATATCAGCAGGGATATTTACATCACCACCACTACCTACAGTAATTGATAAATCTGTACCATCTGATTCTATTTTTTCAGCAGTAGCAAAAGTTATACCTACGCCAGAGGGAATATTTACATCGGCTGTAGCAGTAAGATTGATATTGTTACCAGAGATAGTTAAATCAGTGCCATCACCTTCGATCTTTTCACCGTCATTACCGAAAGTTACACCTATATTTGCAGGTATATTAATATCTGCTCCCGATACTAAATATAAATCTGTACCGTCACCGTAGATGTATTCTCCACCTTCGTCATTTAAATATAACCGTTTGGTGCTATCGATTACTACATCGTCTGAAAATTTAAAGTGATCTTCATCTTCCATCCAAGTCAGGACACCATCAGTTGTCTCCCCATCGAAAGTGACCACAATATCTGTACCAGCAGTACCATCACCAATAGTAATAGCTGTTCCTAAAAGTTTAGTTATATCACCACCTTCAGCACTAGTACCATCATGGGTATGTCCTGTATCGGCTGCAAATGCTGATACTAATTGATCAAATTCATCATTAAAATGTGATGCTTCGATAGTAGCACCGTCTACAATAGTAGATGAACTTTGTCTAGTGTAAGTAGCTCCCATTATCTTCTTCCTCCTGGTACTACGTCTAATTCAAATCCTCTTATTATAAAAGGATTGTTTGTTGAGTTATCTTGTGAAATTCTAATTGCTATTGCAAAACCAGAACCTACCATCAGCTGTCTTAAAATAGGCGTTCCAAAACCTCCGTAAAAACCACTTCCATAAGCAGTAGATCCATATAAAGGCAACCCTACTTCACTAACAGATATTCCTGCAGGTTGAATTATATCTGCATCTTCATAATCAAACCTTGCTGAAAGCAGAAAAGTCATAGTGCCTTCTGCTTCGTAATTTATATTTATTCTTTTTAAAAGTTTTCTAATTCCTGGATCACCTAAAGTTAAGTCAGGTGATGTATAGGTTGCAGGAATATTTCCCCCATTAAAATTATTTCCAGACTCTTGTTTATAAACATAACCGTCATCATAACCGCCATGTAAAATATGTTCAGTATCTCCAATAAAATCACTAGTACAAACGTAAGGTTTTATACCTCTTATATCAGCCCACTCCCAATTTAAATCTCCTGCTGCTTGCCTTTTTAAAACTCCTATTAAACCTGGAGAAGCTATTTCAGCAGTTCCTGAAGAAGTAGGAAAAAATAATCTGTACTGCGTTTTTTCTCTTATTACTAGAGAAGATATATCTGCACTAGTAGCTTCTGTTAAAGTGCTTTGTACAGCTTTAGATATAGTTCCTAATTCTACATCGCCAATTTTTTCTGTAGCAGCAACGGTACGAATACCATCAGGTGCTAAAAATATAATGTCACCAGCTACTTCCTGAATTGAAAACCTATTTGTACATCCAATATTTCTAGATACAGGAGCTACCTGAAAATCTGCAATAGATGTACCAGCTAATCTAAATATAGAATTTTCACAAAATATATACAGTTGATCACGAAAAGCTTTTAAACCTTCTATCTTATCTCCTACATCTATCGTTCCTGCTCCATTTGCAGCAGTAAAATCATTTTCAGAAAAAGGAGCAGAAAAATCTATCTGACTAGTATTGCCTGAATTAGCTCCTGTAAAAAATAAATGGTTTCTAAACTCTTCTACAGTATGTGGATCTGAAGGTGCTCCAGTACCACTTAATAAAGTATAAGTACTACCATCGTAGATAAAAG